>Ga0172371_10007703_pt1 | contig 15247 bp, 4 predicted proteins | sample Lak12m_FD_114543 | JGI IMG/M metagenome (GOLD analysis project Ga0172371, IMG submission 114543) | Freshwater microbial communities from Kabuno Bay, South-Kivu, Congo - kab_022012_12m | ecosystem: Environmental > Aquatic > Freshwater > Lake | place: Democratic Republic of the Congo: South-Kivu... | reverse complement strand
GGAAGAAAATGGTACATACCAGTCAACCTGCGTGCCTCTTCCCTTATGTATGAGGAAGAGGATAAGAAAGCGGAGTTACGGGAACTCAAACGAAAGAGCGAATTGATGCAGGAAAAGGGACTGCTGCCGGAAATTAACCCGGCGTAGGAGAAACATGAAACTGGAAGATTTAGCCCCGAAGTACCAGGCCCAGGCCAAGGCACAACTTTTTCCTTTCATGGAAAAAGTGCCTGTGAACGAAGTGAAGCCTGTGGCTTTTATAGACAAAAAATCAAAGACAGAGGAAGATTATGAAAGAACAATTCTGCAGGGGAAGAGATTTAAATATGAAGGGATTACCCTTAAAATGGCAAACGGCCATAGGTATACACCAGATTTTTATCTGCCTTCCGAGGTTCCGGGTGTGGCGGGGGAACTTCACGAGGTTAAGGGGAGTTATCGGCTTCACAGTCATGGTCGGGCGAAACTAGCCTTTGACCAGGCCAGGGTGGAGTTTCCGGAGTTCAAGTTTGTGTGGGCCACGAAAACAAAAACAGGGTGGGAGGTACGATGATCATGGAACTTCTAATGACTGCCATAATGACAGTGGAAACGGGAGGGGAAAAAGACCCCTGTCATGGGGTTGGACGGGATGGCCTTTCCTTCGGCCGGATGCAGATAACCGATGTCTGCAGGGAAGATGTCAATCGCATCTGCGGGACCAATTTTGTCCGGGATGACTGCTTTGACCTGGATAAATCCAAATGGTTATTCCGGCGTTATATCGGTCACTATGCCACGAAAGAGAAATTGGGCCGGGAAGTCACGGACGAAGACCGGGCCCGGATCTGGAATGGCGGACCTAATGGGTGGAAACATTCCTGTACCCGGGGGTACTGGGAAAGAGTGAAAAAAGCACTTGCTAGATGATGTACATACGTGTACATACAGGTACATACAAATGATGGACTCTGAAAATAAGATACGAAAAGATTATCGACTCGATCCCGTCCTGGTAAAATGGTTAGAGAAGAAAGCACGGGATCTGGAACGCCCCGAGACATGGATTCTTGAGTGGTGTATCAGGGAACAGGCAAAGAATGAAGTCCCGAGGAAAAACATCAATGAACGCTGAGCAGATGCTGATAAGAGAAGAACTGCATAAGAAAAGGGTGGAGTACGCGGAAGAGAAGATCAAGCAACTGCTGTCCCGCGTGTCCAGCCGGGATGCATTGATAGAACTTACGGGCTCCCTTGATGTCGCCGAGTTGCTGATAGATGAGGCTGACGGGGACCCGTTGCAGGCTCTCCAGATTAAGGTTTTCCGGATGGCGGAGGAAGAACTTCCGGGGTAGCCGGTTCGGCTGTTTCTCTCCAGATTTCTCCCAATTGGGACAAGGTTCCCGCTGGAAGTTTTAGCTGGCTTTCCCCCGCACGTCTTCGCAGGGAATCTTTGAAGTCAGCCCAGGTTCCACCCACACGGCGCAACCGGGCGACGAGGTCCTTGATTTTTTCAGCGTCTGCTTTTCTCCCGGCGCCCAGTAAGGATTCCTTGTTAAGTTCTCCCCAGATTTCCAGATACACCCGGCTTCGAACCTTGTTTACTGCCGCCATGAATACCTCTTCCCGGTTGTATCCATTCAGTTCGGCGGCATCAAGTAGCTCTCCTACCAACCGTTTCATTAGTACCAGGTACTCAGGACGGGAGAGAAGGGCCTTGTGCGCTTCCGAATCAGCATACGTGGTAAGCAGGGGCAACATCTGTTGAACCGCCGAAAATTTACTTATCCCCAGTTTAGCCGGTGCGAAGAGGGTGGTTGGCCTGTCTTTCAAGACTGACAGGTACGACATCGGAACCATTTTTTCCAGCACCGAGGCGATCCTGCTCTTTGTCCAGTCCCCATGTACGGAGAATAGACCGCCCAGCGTAGTCTCCTCGTTTCTCCAGGGCATATCCCAGAAAGCCGTGTTCTGTCCGGTAACCTGTTCCCAACCCACTTTGAACCCCATGGATGTCTTGGCCAGCATTTCTTTAACCGGGTTTTTCGCCCAACCTACCAGTTCCCAACCCTGTTTTCCCCACCGCCAGTAAGCCCTCCGGTCCCGGGTGATTCCGTATTTTTTACCCCACGCCCGTAATAAAGGGGTCATGTCCACGTAAAACTCCATCCCGGTTTCGTTCTGCCAAGGAAACATCTTGTCCCCTTTTTCCGGGTCCCCAAAAAGGGCATATATTGCCGCCTGGATGGCAGCCGGAATCCCGGTTAACACTATGAGAATAAACGCAGGCCAGTACTGCTGGAACTTTGTTTCCTGTGCAAACTGGGTTGCCGTCCCCTGCCGGGCGAAGAAGGGTACGTTTATGCCGGCATTGTTCTTCAGGAAATCAAATGCCCCGGAAGCCTGGAGGGCGGACATGGTCCAGTCCGGCGCGAACACCAGGGACTGCATTATATCCCGGGCCATCGGGTTCGCCCATAGATACCTCTCCCACAACTGTCCTCCGAAAATATCATTTACGTAGGTGGCCACATCTGCCATCTTCTGCTCCCGGGGAACATGATCGAACCGGGAGTCGGCTTCCATTTCAACCAGGAGCCGTTCCGCAGTCTGGAGTTTAAGGGTAGGCTGGTAACTCTGCCACAGCCACCGGTCATTGATATTTTTGGCTGCTTTCAATGCTTTAAGGCCGGACCCGATGAAATGCCGGGTAAGGAAAGTCCTTCCGGTCAAATCAATGAGAGTGTCGAGAGCAGAATCAAACCCGCCGGTCTGTTCCAGGTCCGGGGAAATTTGACCAATCACCAAGCCTTTACCGATCCAGTTTGTTATCCAGTCTTCCAGGTTCTGTTTCTGGGTTTCCAGGATTCCCTCATTTCTTCGTTTGATTTCGACGGAACCGTTGAAATCTTTGGTCCAGAACGCATGGAACAAACGTCTGAATTCTGAAATTGTGCTCCCCAATCTCTTCCACCTCCTCGGGTCGACGTAGGGCTGCATGCCCGCCGACGCCAGGTATCCTTCCATCAGGGCTGCGTGATGGAAAAGGGATATGCTTAAGGCCAGAAACTTAGCAGTCGAATTGAACCACCGGAAGAATTGCAACAGCCGGAACCTGATCGGCATGGTATGCCGGAGTTCCTCGAACCCCCGGCGGGTGATGAAATCCAGCACTTTTGCCGGCGTCCCTTCCTGGACCCATACCCCCTGCAGACTGAATCCAGGGACCGCCACAAATTTGTAGCCCAGGGATTCGAGTGCCGGCGTTCCTTTCTGGTTTCCGTCCTGGGCATGCACAAGAGCGTTATTGATTTGAACCCACGGGTCAATCGTCAAATCAGGGGTCAGGTGAACACTTGGGTTGGTCCGGTTTACAAAAGCCAGTACATTCCGCAGCACATTCCAGGACTGCCTGTCACTTATGGCAGACTCTTTCCGCACATCCTCGGTGCTCCGGATCGGGATCATCATGGGAAAACCACGCATATCCGACATGGTTGAAGCCAGGGTGAAAAAACGTTTGTTTCTGGCTACTTCGGATACTGAAGTCTGCCACATCCTGATGGCTGACGGAAGATCGGTGGTGTGCGGCACCAGTCCCTTGGTAGTCAGGGCCTCTTCATAGGTGTCATATTTCCGGCGTCTTGTTCTGCCGGTTGTTTCTCTACTGAAATATGCGCTGGTCTTCCGGGACTCCATTTCCTTTTCTATCCTTTGGGCAAGTTCTTTCTGGACCTCGGGGAGTTCAAAATAGGCGTCCCTTTCCGCGTCGCTGTAGGCTGTGGTGAAATGTTCTTCCAACATATTAGTCCGTACCAGCTTTTCTACTTCCGCCTGAATCGCGCGATTTTGGTACTTGTGCATGACATACTCGTCAAACCTGCGTATCCATTGATCCCAGGGGGTGTCCATGAACCCGGCCATTGCCTTATTCTCACGAGCCCTCATCTTTGCGTAGGTTAGGTGTGCTTCCTTGAGGATATCCGAGAACGCTTTCTGACCGGTTTGATTTACCAAATCCTGAATGGTGGGGGTGTTCTTGCCGTTAAGGATGGTTCCGTTTGGTTCGATCCATATCGGGAGAGTTTTCTTTCCCACCGTTTCCATGTCATTGAATACGTGGGCTGTCTTCCACATTTCCGGATCCTTATGCTCCATGGCATAAAACAAGGCTGCTGAAAGTTTGGCTCTGTCAACATTCTTGTTCCGGGCGAGAGTGTCTATACTCCGGCCTATCCGGATAGCCGCGAAATTGGCCCGCTGCTGACCCATGAAACTTAACAGGGTTTCGTTCAGGAAGTTCCGGTGAACCTGTTCACCGGCGAACCCTTTCATGGTTCTCCCTTCAGCGATGCCATAGTCAACGACAAGCGAGGCGGTTGCATCCAGGTCCCCGTCAGTGCCTTTCAGGTATTCCATTACCTTTTCTTCCGGAACCTTTGCCTCGGTTGCCAGGTCACGGAGAACCGGGTCCCGGTCAGGCAAAGAAGCGGGGAACTTCTTCTCCAGTAACCGGTCGACCTTTTCCCGGAGCACGGGTTCCTGTTTCCAGACATCCGGGTGGATGGCACGGTAGGCTACCAACGCGTTCTTCCTGTCCGGTGCACCGAAGATCCTGTCAATTCTGGGTCTCCAGCGCTTATTGAAGTCGAACATTTCGAACTTTTTGATTTTCCCTTTCTTGAACTGGCGGCCTGCTTCCTGGGTAACCACGTTATCTTCTGTGAGGGAGGCGGTCACATCCTTAACCGGACGTTTAAATTCCGGTGAAGTTTGGGTAAACCGGTTTAACTTCAACGTTCCATCGGGGTTGTAGTATTGGACAGATTTATTCGAGCCATGGCGTGCATAACAATACGCGCAGGCACTCGCGCAAGTGTGGTCATATTTCAGAGCATCGACTTTCCCACCAAAACAAAGACACAGTGGCCGTTGTTTTGATTTGTTTTTTGATACCTGGTGCCCGACCAATTCCTCTACTGCTTTTACCGGCAGGCAACCTTCCTTGAGTACTCCGGGAACGTTTATTTTTTCGGCACAGGACCCAACTTCGGTAATTCCCGCGTCTTTGGCAAGGGCAACAAAATGTTCAGCCAAACCGTCTACTACTTCCTGTTTGGCCTCCATCCGGTCGCCAACTTTCTTGTAGTATTTTGCCATTCTTCCAGGGCCGTATAATGTACTCGTTCGTTTTGCAATCTCCCCGCTATACCCATCCATCACGGAAAAACGAACCCGTTTAATTCCAGCCTTCACAACGCGAGCCAACAAGGCTTTTAACGCAGTTATGGAAGTCTCTCCCGGAACGAGAGGATCTACCCGGATGGTAATCATAGCGGGGTCCAATCCTTGTTTTATGAACTCCTCGATCCGGGTCATCAAATCCTGCCATTTCATAACCCCCGGCTCCCACTTGGTTCCGCCGAGAGTGGTGATGCTAAAATGAATCAACTTTGGTATCGGTAACTGAAGCAGTTCTCGCATCGGTAAACCATCATGTTTGGTTATCAGATACAAGGCATCATAATCCCCGCTGGCCACCAGTTTTTTAACCTCTTCGGCGTGCCATACCGGGTCTGACCGTTCAGAAGCTGTCAGGATTCGGGGCATTTCATTGTCGGTTTCAAGTTTAAGAGTCTTCATCAAGGCCCGTGCTTCAGCGTTGGAAAGTATGGTTGTCTTGGACTCCAGCACTTTTTTGGCTTGTTCAAAAGTAGTGGGTTCGGCTACTTGGCCGGGAGTTATTTCCTTTTTCTCTTTCTTCCGCAACTCTTCGAAGGACTCTCTGATATAACGTTCGTCCGCAGGGGAGGCGGGTTTCTTCCCTACGGTTTTTTCCTTAACCGGTTCTTCCTTAACTGGTTCTTCCTTAACCGGTTCTTCCTTAACCGTTTCCCGGACTCCTGTTTTGGGTGCTGCTGAGGAAGATTCAAAATAAGTCCGCGCTTCTTCTTCGGAGATTGGGGACATCATATTAAAGTCCCCCTTGGAGGAAACCACCCAGCCTACAGCCGGGTCACGGGATACGGTCAAGAGGTCCCCGTTTCTACCTATTACATCAAATGTATCCGGAACCTCTTCCGCTGTGAAAGTGAAGGTCTGTTTTTCGGGCATAACCGGTCTTGTGGCAAGCCAGTCCTGGACTACCTGCAGGTGGTTGAGGCTCTTTGGAGCGAAATAGCCCACTGTCTTCCCCTCAAGACCGATAACGGCTTCCCTGAATTTAAGATCAGAGTTAACCTTCCGCAGGAAGGCCTCTTTGAATTTGGCGATTGCCTGTTGCACGGTCACATTAGCGGGACCGCCATTTCCCCTCCACTTGAACGGATTGCCCAGCCAGCCGGGAGTCGGGGGTTTTGTATTGGCCATCGTCGCTTTTCCGCCGTTCGCTCTCATTCCCAACACATCGAAAGGAGCAGAAGTATCCACTATTTCAAAGGACTTGCGGAACCTTACATTCTGCCTCGCCCTGGTTTTAGCAGCCACGAGTTCCGACGCAGCCCCGTGGAGTTTAGGGAATTCGACCCCCAGTTCCTTCTGGAGGTTGGCAAAAACAGCAGGGTTGATTTCGGCTTTGAGACTGACAATCTCGTCCAGTATATTTGCCCTTGCCGGGGGAGACGGGACGTATTCCATCAACAAATCGTACAGTTTCTGGGCGTACTCGGTGTACGGGTGTTCCGGGTCTTCCCCTAACCGGCCACCGTTGCTGATGTTCCTGGCGGCCCGATTTACGACAGCGGTAGTTTCCGCCACCTTATCGTACTTGGGAAGAGGCAGGGTTTCCGGCATATTCCAACTGGGTTCCCGTTTGTCCATTTCCCACGGCTCAAAAGGCGGGGGTGTGTAGTAACTGCGACCGGTTTCCTGGTTGTACTTTTTTGTCTTTCCGCCCAGTTGTTCAAACGCCACGAAGTTGGCCAGGGTTGCCAGGTCACCGGAGGACAGGCGATCCTTGGTCCAGTCGTACTTCTCCTTGACCATAGCCTTGTTCCAGGCAACCGTGAATTTCGGGCCTATCAGATCAAGATACCCGCCGGCTTGTGCGGACTCAAACTTGTTGTTCCTGGAAAGATCATGATAGACCAGCATGACCTGGAGATCAGAAGGCAGGGAATCAAAATCAGCCTGCATTTTCCGGGCGTCCTCTGATAATGCGTCAATCCCCTGGTACAAACGGGCCAGTCTCAGGCTGTTCCGGTTCCATTCTAGGGTTTCCAGGAACGTGTTGGGTCTGCCCAGTTTATCTTCAGCCTGTTCCCGGTATTCGTTGAACTTGGCCCTGAGTGTTTGGGACAGGATCTTCTCTCCCTTGGGCCCCCGGTACTGTTTAGGGAGGAACCGGTAAAGGGCGAGTTTGGAACCGGCAAAAGCCATCCGGTTCTGCACCTGCGTCCAGAACCAGTCCCCGTAGCGTTTCTTGGTCCCTTCCTGTTTAGCAACCTCTTGTAGTTTCTTTACTATCATGTTCCGGAGTTTCTTCCCAGTGGCAGTAAACAGGGATGCGGTATGGAACACGTCGTTGAGTCCGTCCCCATACGCATATTTGCCTACGGCGTCCAGGTTCTCTTTTAAATGGTTGACCAGGGAATCAGAACTCTCAAGGATGGGACTGGCGTCAAGGTGTTCAAGTTTCCCTGAAAAGATACGGGTAGTTACATCTCGGAATTGCTGGTATTCGGCTGCCGTCTTGGGTCTGGTTCCCGGAGCCATCTGCCTGATGAACTGGGACATGGAATACAGTTCCCAACCAATAGCCTCCGCCTCGGTCAGGATTCCTGTCACTGTCCTGGCCTGAGCTGGAGTGTCGCCTAATGCTATTCCATTGGCTTCTACTGCTTTCCAGTTGGTAGTCCTGGGCATCATCTTTCCTTCCAGAGTGCTGTAAATCCGCTTTTGAGCCACGTATGCGCGTGTGGTATTGGTGTGCAACAGCTCGGTAATTGTCTGCATGTACTTGTCAACCTGGTCGTCGGTCGTCAAGTTCCCGTTGGCGTAGATCAGGGTAAGGGGGAGGGATAGGGTTTCGGCGGTCACTCCTATTTTATCAATACGCATCAGTTTACCGTGGTCAAGGTATAACTGGAGAATGCGGCTGAGGGCATCCTTGATAACCACGTAGGATTTCGCCCTGGTTTTCATTACCCCCTCGTGCCGGTTGTCATTTATCAGGTTAAACAGTACCTCGTGGTCTTTCCCATCAGACCCTTTAAATTGATAAGTTTCCTGGTCAACCGATCCTTGTTTAAAACCAATCCCGTAATGCATCATCATAGACAAGGTGTGGGTGGTGGCAGCTGTTACGCCAACTCCCCGCTGACTGAACATCAGGTTTTCCCGCGTGGCTCTTGAGCCGAACGAACTGGTCATGGAATATTTTAAAAGCGTCTTTACGTCCTTTTCTGCAATGGCTTTATTCAGTTTGGCATTAGCCAATTCGGCACCCCTTCGGACGGAACTCTCGTAAGCCGTGGCAGGGTCTGTGAGTGACTTGAGCCGCCAGAAATGGGCAGGATTCCCATACAGCAAGTTTGCCTTGTGGAGCATGATCAGGTTATACAGGCCTTTGAAATCGGTCAGCTCTTTCCGGGTGACCAGTGCAATGGTTTGCAAGGTACGGACGTCAACGTCATAGTCGGCACCGGCAAAATAACCGTCATCCAACGGGGCCTGGATCAGCGAACTTCCCAGGGGGGTTCTCCAGGTTAACCGGCCCATCGTGTGCGAGTGCGGACCTTCACCGGGAATGCGTGTATATTCAGCCAATTCACCGGGGGCATACCACAACCCCTTGTGCTGGTCTGCTTCCCACCAGGCAATATTCCAGTTAGCTACATTCTCAAACCGGAGTTTCTTTGTCTTGGTATCAATCATCTGGGTATCCGGGATAAACAGGTCAAGGTACCTCAAGGGTTTCTTGTTCAGAATACTGACTTCAGTCTGGGACCGGATCTTTTTGACCAGGGCGGCTATTGTCGAGTGCCCTCCGACCGAACCCAGTTTTCCCTCGATCTCGTCCTGGAGGAACCGGTGGCTGTAATCGTAGTGCATTGTTCCGGATTTATCCCGGTAGACCAGGTCCATGTTGATCCGTGACATTTTAACTTTGTCCGGGGAGAGTTTACCGGAACGAAAAGCAGCCACCTCGTCTATGGAAAAAGGCCTGTAAGTCATCCGTTCAGAATCAAGTTTGAGGGGCCAGAAGGTAGGCAGGTCCGCACTTCCCCGGCTCACCCACGGCATTTCAATTGGCCGGGATGCCATAAATCTTTCCTGCAGTACATCCCGGAAAATCCTGTTATTAAGTAGGCTGGTGTACGTCTGTTCCGCACGGAAATCGGGTTTGGTATGACCATCCCGCAGCAGGGCCAGGACCGGAGAATACACCTCGTCCAGTACCTCTTCCGGTTTGAACCCGCCTTTCTTCTGCAACTCGGCCACGTTCCTACGGGATTTCCACAACTGCAGCGCTGTTTCTCTGGCAAACAATTCCAGGAACTCCGCCTGGTCGGGGGTAAGCTGACCGGGCCGGGCAGTGGAGTCCGGGTGCATTGTGTGCCGGGCATCCAGAACCCAACTGATCTTGTCGACCGGCACCTGGACGAGGTTCTCCTCCGAAATATTGAGCGGTTTGAACTTTATCGTGTTATCAATCTTGTTGTGTTCAAACGGGTTCAACGGGGTAATGCCGGGCATTATCTTCCCGCCCGAGGTCATGAATACTATGTCGATGGCCGGCTGGTTTCCTTTGAGACTTCGGTTGTACCCGTCAATCATTCCGAAGATTTCTTTGTACAGGGACGCCGGCATAGTCTCATAGGCTTTGTCCCGTGTGACAAAGTTGAATTTGAACATAGTTCTCGACGAGTTTTCTATGGTGTTAACCAGCATTTTGGCGGTTAACAACTCCGGGAACTGACCTGAGTTGGTGGTGATATAACCCAGCCCTTCCCTGAATCTTTCAGCCGTAGGGGTGAGCATGAACGCTACGCCGTTGGTAACTTCTATGCCTTTGGGTTCCTTCTTTTTAAGTTCTTCTTTTTCTTTCGCGGACACTTTCCTGTCTGTTATTTTGCCGTACCACTCTTTCCAATCGAGCCATTTATCAAGAGGGAACTGGCGGGGGTCTTCCATGACCAGGGCGTTCACTTTGCCGTCCAGTTTGGGGTTCTGAGCTATTTCCGGCAGGGCCGTGATACCGCTGGTGAGCATCTGGGACGCCCGTTTTTCCAGTTCTTCTTTGTTCTTAAACTGGGCAAAGTGGCCAAGAGTATCCTTTTGAAGCAGGGGGCGCTGCAATTGAATATTGAACTCAAAATCGTTCAGAAGAGGCAGATGTGAGGGGTCCAGCATAAACCGCTGGGTGGCCCGCGCCGCGTCTTTCCTGTTGTACCGGAGTTCGAATTGTTTCTTGTACGTTTCTTCGTACAATTTGGTGTATTCCCGGATCAACTGTTTAGCCCTGTTCGATCCCTTCTTGACCTTTTCCGTCTGTACAAACCACAGGCCTGGTTTCTTCTCGAGGGGGCCAAACCACATCATGAAGTAGCCTTCGCCCGATTCGAACCAGTACCGTTCCGTCTTGGCTAAATCCGAGTTCGACATGGCCGAGTTGTCCGTCGACTCCCTGGCATTCGACGGATTCCTGATACCCATGCATTGAGCATATCGTCTGCCTTTGCCACCATCCAGGTTCTCGAAAGCCTCGAACAAAAGGTTGGATGCCTGCTGGTTGTAATATGAAGTCCCGTCCGGCTTCTTGAACATTATAGGAGCATTCTCCTGCCGGTCAGCATTGAACTCTATGAACTGTTCCAGGTCGGAAGAGGCCCCTTCTTCGGAAGTACGGACAAACTGGTCTATAAGGGAATTACGCAGCCGGGTTATATCCTTGGGGGACATCTGCGCCCCTGAACGGAAAACCCTTGTTTTATATTCGATCCCCCGGGTTGTTCTGATAAACCACTCTTGGGCTTTGGATTGAACCGGGGGCATCTTCTTTTCGTTCGGGTATTTTCTTCCCAGGCGGAAATCAAACAGGGTGGCATTCTTCGGATCGAACTGTTCCATGTCGGCCAGCCACACCGGGTCAAGATTAGTCATACGAGCCAATATAGGGGCAAAGGGTTTTGGCTCAATGCCGGGGGTAAAATAATCCTTCAATTCTTCTTTTAAAACCTGCGTTTCCGGATGGTTTTCTTTCTTCAGATCAAACAGATCCTGGAGTTTCTTTTCCAACGGGAGCCGGTATTCCCGCACCAGGCTTTCGTCCGACACGGTAATGAACCTGCCGTTCGTCACTTCCAGTTTCCCCTTCACACGGGACACCAGGTTCTCGAAAGCGTAAGGGTTGCGGGAAGTGCCCCACACCCTCTGAACATCAATCATCACTTCCCTGGGAATCTTGTGGTTGCGGGCAAACAACCGCATCCGGCCTTCGTGCATTGACAACTTGGAGGTCGGCATGTTCAACCATTCTTTGAACGCTTCATCCGACACCAGCGCCTTCCGGAGGTGAGGACTGCCTTTGGCCATTCGTTCCATGAGCCTGACATTGGATACGGAAAAACCCAGACCCAGTTTGTCAAGAAGATGGTGGTGTCTCAATCTTGTCCGTTCGTCGGCGGCAATTCCGGAGAACGGGTTACCATCATCCTCAGGGTTGTCCACCTTGGGCCTGGGCAGCCATTCGGACGGGTCGGTGACAATATTCGAAGCGGTTATGTTGTCTTCCCTTGTCTCCAAAGTCTTGCTGTCATCCTGTTCAACCAGGGAAGCGGTCGGCTTTTTGGGGGTAAGCCGGTTTAACCATTCCTCATGCTCCTTGTTAAGTCTGGCCTCAAGTTGTGCCTGTGTCTCTTCGGGTTCCGGTTTTACCGGCTCCTCGTCCACCGATTTATCCATCGGGGTTTCCGTTATCACGTTACCGGCTTTTGGCATGGGCCTTGACTTGGCTGTTGAAACCGGCGGAGAAATCGGCTTCCCAGCCGGTTTTTTCGCGGCTCCCATGACTTCCTGGTAGATACCCTCCAGACCTGTCTTGGAGTAGATGCGGTTGAACCGGGCAAGAACTTCACTTCGTTCGGCACCGGACCGGATGGAAATAGTAATTTTCCCCCGGGGGTCGGCGGCCAACCTGGTTGTTTTCCCATCACGGACTCCGGGGATGATATACATTCCAGCAACCCTTACTCCCTGGCTTTCAAGAATGGCGGCATACCCCAGCAACTGCTGCCTTGCCCGTTCAAAACTGGAAGGGATTTCCTTTCTGGTCAGAGGGTTTTCCCGTGTTTCGGAGAAAGCAGGGTCGGTATGCGGGTTGGTGGCGTACGTTTTAACATCGAACAGGAGCACCGATCCGTTGCGAGTGGGTACCAGGAGATCAAGAGTACCCCCCAGGGTGCCTTCGGCTGTCCAGATTTTAAATTCAGACAGGGCTTTGCCACCGCCTGCCGCTTTCACCAATTTTGTAATCTGGGTCACCAGTTTCTTCACTTCGGCAGAAGCAGTGTTTCCTGTCTTAATGGCCTTCTCAATTTCAGCGTGGAACTTCTCCCCGCCTGCCCGCTCGTCCTCCCATTCTGCCAGGAACTTGGAAGCCGGTTCGCCGGTCTTGGCTGCCAGAGCCTCGGCTACCGCCTTCCTGTCGAACTTGAAAGCCTCGTCGCTGTTCACCTGTGCTGTGACCGACGGCATCTCTTTCCCGTTTACCTTGTAAATATGTTCCTCGCTGCGGGTGACCTTGGACTGGTCGAAGGTGGTTTCAAGATAGGAAATTACCTGGTCGGCACCGGTGATCTTGTGCCTTCGTTCAGCAAACTTACGCTGTTCTTCTACCTCAACCGGCTTCTCGACCGGTTTTTCAGCCGGTGGTTTCCCGGTTTCGGCTTCACCCTTTCCGGCAATCTCAGTCCCTCGCTCGCCCGGTCCCACTCCTTCACCACTGACGATTTCATCTTCCCCTGTTCTAGCAGCAGGTGGAACTTCCTTCTCTGTGCCTCGCTTCGGTACGGCATGTTCTTCTCCTTTTGTTTTTGCCCCCTCCGCCAACCCGGCTTTAATTTCGGCAGACGTAGGTCCTGTCACCGAGGTGGACGGTTTCATCGGTTTATTCAAAGCGTCGTAGGCTTTCCCTAAAAGCGGTTTCAGGAACTCAGTATGAACACGACTGACAAAATCAGGATCGTACTTGGACAAAATTTCGAAAGTACTCTCAATATTCTGGCGCATATAATTTTGTTCGTTCTCGCCCATCCGGGTCCCCAACGCACGGGTAGCCATCTTGGAGAACACTTCCCAACTTCCTCCTCTACGGGCAAGGTACTCCCTAACCTTGTACAGGATTGCCTTGGACAAATCTGAGGTCTTGGGGTTCTTCTGCAGGCTCTTCACCCTGGCCCTTAACTCTTTCCCAAACTGATTGATCCGTTCCATGGCCCCGGGTTTGGCATGCATGATGGACTCTATACCGTCTTCCACCACATCCGCCGGAGTTGCCATTATCGAAAACGCCGTGGTCTTACCATCAGGCATGGACAAGGCGCGAACATGAGCCGTGTCCCCCTCCTGCATATACCGGTAACCTCTGAACAATTGTCCGGCCTTCATCGCAACGACCTGGGCATTAGGGGAGAATGCAAATTTTGTATCGGCCTGTCCCAAGACTTCTCTTGCTTTGGCAACCGCAATCAAAGCCTCGGTTGTAGCAGCATTGAAAGCATCCGACCGGGGCAATGCAGCGGTAAACTCCGTCTTAATTTTCGGGTCTGCCATTTTCTTCAGGAAATCAGTAACCGTTACAACATCAGCTACAGGCATCTTCTTTTCAATTTCACTGGGGAGAGATATCGGAACTTGCACGTCGAAGAACTTGCTCAGCTTCCCCTGCGGGATCAGTTTAGACTCTACTTGGTATTCAGCCAATGGGACCTTGATTCTCCGTTGAGGATACGGAAGGCCCGTTTCCTCGTTTATCAATAACCCCTGCGAAAGATTCTGCACCCCCCACAACCCGGAGTCTACTTTCTGTTTCAATTGTTCCAACTGAGCCGGATTGTCGAGTAGAAGGGCCGCCTGGTAATCATAAAGCCGGGCCTTAACCGCGTTTATCCCGGACCCCGGGGTTTCCTTCTCCGCTTTGTTATAGACATCTTTGAAGTTTTCAAACCCGAACATTTCTTGCAACAGTCGGGTCTGAGTACCCGGTCTCGGACGCTGATATAAACCCAGTTTCTTCAGCCACAGCACATCCTTAAACCGGGAATCAACCTGTTCCAGGCTGATCTGGTTGGCTATGTCCGTAGCTATTGCATCAAAGTCAGACCGCAGGTCAAAGATCTTCCGATTGGAATTATGGAAGGCTTCCCCGCGTTTGTAGTTTTCCTCAATAACCTGTTGCCGTTCCGAATCCTTCATGGCCGCCCAGCCGGAAGCCCCGATCATGGGGATGGCAAAAATGGCAGCCATTTCGGCGTAGCGTCCAGGCTGTGTTATGGGGCCCAGGGCATAAAAAAGCAGACGCTCAGAATAACTCATGTCCTTCGTCCGGGGGTCATCAGTGTTCAGGTTGAACACCGAATCAGCGACATCGGTCAGCAACTCTTCCGCAAGTTCCTCGGGGATGCTACCGAACCCGGCTTTCAATCGCCATTTTTGCAGGATGTCGGCAGTCTGACTCAGGGTCTCGCCAAAAAATTTGGCCACTTTCGGGGATACTGATTTCCGAAGCGCCTCTGCCACGGTAACCTTTCCGGGGGCACTGGCAGCCACAAGCCCGGGCGCCAGGTACTTGGCAACCGCATTACCCAGGGTGGTCCCCCCGACATTCTTCCAGACTTTTGCCAGGGGGTCGGTAAGCAGGGTCTTCCCCAACCCGCGTTCAAACACCAGTTCAAACTCCTCTTTCAAAGTCTGTTTGGCCGCCTCGGCAACCCAGCTCTTCTGCTGAGGAATAAACTCAATATCTCCCGCGTCATTGATATTGTACAGGGGGATCATCTTCTCCATTGTGCTTGCCGTAATATCCGCAGCAAAGACAGGCAGCATCACCTGGGCTGTAGCCAGACCGTCAGCCAGCATTTTTGAAGCCGTGGTCTTTTCGACCAGGTCCACCGCCACCTTGTTCCGGAGAGTTTCGGCTGCCTTAAGCATATCCGGACTGGCTGTTTTTGCCAGGTCAATACCCTGAATTGCCGCTTCCTTGGCAACTTCGGCCTCGAACTTTTCCCCCGCCAGGTTAAGTGCCCGTACTGTTCTCCCCTTTACCCGG
>Ga0172371_10007702_pt1 | contig 15250 bp, 15 predicted proteins | sample Lak12m_FD_114543 | JGI IMG/M metagenome (GOLD analysis project Ga0172371, IMG submission 114543) | Freshwater microbial communities from Kabuno Bay, South-Kivu, Congo - kab_022012_12m | ecosystem: Environmental > Aquatic > Freshwater > Lake | place: Democratic Republic of the Congo: South-Kivu... | reverse complement strand
TTGGCAAAAGGCAGTTGTTTCGTAAATGATTGACCCTTGAGATGGATAATCTCCGCCGCCGGCGTGTAATAGATTTTCCAGCCCGCCGCGCGCGCCCGGTCGCAGTAATCCACATCCTCAAACCAACTAAAAATATTTTTGTCCAGCACTCCAATCTTCTCTATCACCTCGCGACGGATAAGCATAAAGGCGCCCATCACCTGCTCTACCTCCTGCTCGCGATCATAATCAAAATCAAATAATATATATTTTTTGACCAACGACGGGAAAAAATTATGAAATTTCGTTAAAATAATTATCTGATTTAATAGCGACGGATCTCTTCTGACAGATAATTGTTGACTACGATCAACATTACGCAAACGGCAACCAACAACGCCAACTTCCGGCTTGTTTTTCAACCACTCAACCATGGTATCCAAACCGCCGGGCAAAACCTCCGTGTCGGAATTAAGGAGCAAAACAAAATCTCCACGGGACGCCTCCATCCCCTGATTATTCGCGAAAACAAAGCCGGTGTTTTCTTTATTTTCTATCAGCTCAACCGGCGGAAAATCTTTTTTAATCATCTCTACGCTATCGTCGCTTGAGCCGTTATCAATCACGATTACTTCTAATTCAATTTTAGTGTTATTAAAAATACTCTGCAAGCATTTTCGCAGCAGTTCTCTGGTGTTCCAGTTGGCGATAATAATAGACAGCATAAATCTAATTTAAGCGAATAAGAGCGAATAAAAGCTAATTAATTCGCTTAAATTAACCAGCTATTCGCTTAAATTCGCGATTCAATTTTAGTGCATGGTCTTCACTAGAAAGACCTCTCCCAGGGTCCGGAGATAATCCGTTAATTTGACCGTTGATGTCCGGTCATTCTGCCACCTGACCCCCACCTCTTTTATTTTATAATTTTTCAAATCCGCCAGATGCAAAATCTCAAAATCAAAACCCCAACGCTCTAACTTTTGTTCGTGAAAAATTTCCAAAATTCCTTTTTTAAATAGCTTGAAACCGCATTGCGTGTCATCAATCTCCAGACCCAGAATATTTTTTATCAGCTTATTTCCCATCTTACTCAAAAATCTCCTTAACCATGGCTGTTTCTCCATAATTTCCGACTCCACCTTTGCTCGCGAACCGATCACGATATCATATTTATCGGTAAATGGCAGTAATTTTTCTATCTCCTCAATCCCCGTAGAATTATCCGAGTCCATAAATAAAACTAGATCTCCCGTCGCCTCGAGCACTCCTCTTCTGACGCTAAACCCCTTCCCCCGATTTTCCCCATTCTCCAATAATTTTACCTTCACTTTTGAGTTTTGAATTTTGAGTTTTGAGTTGTCATGGCTTCCATCATCCACCACGATTATTTCGTATTCCCAATCTTTTCTTTCTAAAAAATCCGCCACTTTTTCTAAAGTGGAAAAAATTATTTTCTCTTCATTATAACAAGGGATAACTACTGATAATCTCTGCTTCATAATTTACTTATTACATAGTCCATCATCACCCGCTCACGCGCAGTCCAGGTATCATCCGTGAGCGAATCCACTCGCGCTTTTCTCAGCATTTCATTATCTTCTTTGAACGCCAGCTGAATTTGTTGATTAAATTCCTCCTGCGTCCGACCGACATAAATCAAATCGCCAAATTGCTCCATATCTTTGTTGTCGGTTGCAACCACCGGCTTGCCGCAAGCGAGATACTCGTAAATTTTTAATGGATTCATGGAACGAGTCAGAAGATTGAGCTTATGCGGCACTATGCCAATATCAAATTGATTGATGTATTGCGGTAGCTGTTCATAGGGCACGAAAGGCAAAAGATAAATATTTTTATAGCCACCGAGCTGTAATTCAAGAAACTTATTAAAGCTTTTCCAGCCGTGGCCAAAAGAGAATCGGGATTCATTTCGTCCGCCCACGAGCACGATTGATTTGTCCGGGTTTTTTTCCGCCACATATTTCACGAGATCAATATCAAACCGATCCTGAATAATGCCCTGATAACCAATAATCGGATGAGGAATATCCTGCATCCGCGCTGGCGGATATTTCAGGGCGGCGGTAAAGCGATCCACCTCCACACCGTTTGGCACCCAATATATATCATGATTGCGGGCGGAAAAAAGCTCATCTTTCAAATTTTTTGAAACGGTAAAAATCAAGTCCGCGTCATTGCGGATGATACTATAATTACGCTCCAATTTATTTCTGAATCTTTTAAAGGCGGAATGTGGCCGCCAGTCGTCCACCGCGTCAAAAACGAATAATTTATATTTTACTCGCTGCGCGATAATTTCCAAATTTTTTATAAACATCGGATCATAGGACCAAATTACCACATTTTGTAAATTCAAAACACGACTGATTCGCTCGATCTCATGATTAACAATACCGCTAGAAAAAATAGAATCAATGGAGGAATAAACGAAAACCTTGTTATTGATCTGATGACACGCCGAGGTCAGGTCACCGTAGACCAGTTCATAATTCTTTAGGCCAAAAATAATATCTTCCAAATAAATCTTGGCCGCTTTTTTCCAGCCAAAAGGCAAAAAATCCACGGTGACGATCTTCCGTATCCGCTCATCTTTTTCCATTTCTCGCAGAATATGATAATTGCGGTTCACCCGTCCCTTTTGCCAATCGGTAAAGTGCGACATGGAAAACATAATAACATCAATCTTGTCGGTCATAAAAATATCTTAATATCCAATATCTTAATATCTAATATCTGGCTAACGCGCCGGCAGAATATTGGATATTAGATATTTTTTTTATTTACCATTTTTTCTAATTTCTCTGCCTCTTCTTCCCACCGAAAATCGTTTTCTGCTCTCATCCGACCACGCTCACCCAAATTTTTTCTTAATTCCCCGTCTTTCATCAGCCGAATTATCGCCTCGGCGATCTCGTCAATATTAACCGGATCAACGATCAGCCCCGTCTCGCTATGAACGACCGCCTCGGCCTGACCACCGACGGCGCCGGCGACCACCGGCTTGCCCTCGAGACCTGCCTCGAGAAATACCGAGCCAAAGCCCTCTACATCGCCAGCCGGTCCCTCTCTCGCCGTCATAATAAAGACATCGCAGTCATGATAATATCCAGCTAATTCCTCCCGACCCACCGCCCCGGTAAAAATCACTTGCTGGGAAAGATTTAATTCCTGTACTAATTTTACCAAATTTTCCCGATAATTCCCATCGCCGACAATTACATAGACCAGATCCGACACTTCCCGGAGAACCTGCGGCAAGGCCCGGATCACCATATCCTGACCCTTCCTTTCCACTAGGCGAGAAACAGATAACAAAATTTTCTTCCCCGAAAAATCATTCTTGATTTTTAGTTCTCGGTCCTTAATTTCTCCCCTATCCGCGCAGGGCAGGATCTTTACTATTTTTTCCTGAAAATTACCTACTTGTACCAGAAAACCTCTCGTATATTCGCTATTGCAAGTAATAAATTCCGCCTCAGACAAAACTTTTCTTAATACTTTTAATTTACGCCCACCAGACTTCAATGGACCAAGAACATCCATACCGTGCGTATTAATAAAATAAGGGACCTTCAAAAATTTTTTTAAAATTAAAGCCGCGGTACCGACCGGCAAGGGTTGCGCCGCCCAGATTAGCTCAATTTTTTCCCGCCGACATATTTTCCAGAGATGCCAGATCATCGGCAGCCATTTCGGCCATAGCGAAAAAAACAATCGCCGGCGAAAAATTGAAAATTTGAATTCTTGATCAATTTTTGTGTTCGGGGTCTCCGGCGCGAGTACAAAAAGATCTTCAGCCGGCAAATTGACCGCCAAATTTTTGAGATAGCTCGCTACGCCGCCCAGGGTGGGCGGAAAATCAATTGTCGCAAGGAGGGTCTTCCGCATTGCTTATTGCTTTTTTTTTAAAAAATGAATTGTAGACATCGATGATATCCTGACGATCTAGGCCACGAACGAGATATAAAACCACGAAATATACTAACGCGCCGATAGGGACTAAGAATAAAAAATTCATCGTTGGTTTTAGAGTAATAATTATCACAGACATCAGAGCGGTGGCGAGTAAAGTCCGAGCAAACCCTAACCACAAAAACTTGGCGTTATACTCGGTGAGCCCCCTTACCCACCAAAAGCTAAGGGCAACCATAACAACAGAACCGGCCAGAGCGGCAATGCTCGCGCCTACATAGGCCTCAGCGCCAAAAACTGGGATTAGAATTAAATTTAAAACCGCATTAACCAACATAGTGACACCAATCACAACCGTATTTTTTACCTGGCGATTACCGGCGTTCAACATAGAGCCAAGAGGAAAACTAATAAAATTGAAAAATAAACTCAACATCAATATCTGAAAAGAAAATTCCGCCACAGCAAAACCCGGGCCATACATTTTAGTTAGGATATCGCGGGCAAGAATAAAGGCGCCGGCCGCGATTGGCATTGATATGACAAAAAGATAATACATTGATTTTTCAAAAATTCGCGCCAGCCCGATGCGATCCGAGACGAATGCCCGACTCATGGCCGGAAAGATCGCGGCGGCAAAAGCGGCGGGAATAAATTGCAAGGCAAAAACAATTTTATAACCGGCGGAATAAAAACCTACCTGCTTATCCCCGGCAAGAACCGATAATAAGACCGAGTCAATATAGCCATAAACCCGGGAGAAAATACCCGCGATCGCGAATGGCACGGCAATCCGAAAAAGTAATTTTAAAAGTTCTTTATCCCAGGCAAAACCCGCACCCAGCTTCAATTTTTTTTCTATAAGGATAAAGGCATAGAAAAAATTGAAAGCACTGCCGCCGAGGACCGCTGCGACCAGATAAATCACCGGTAAATGCAAAAGTAACGCCGTAAGACCGAGGATAAAAATTACCACCTGACCAATCAGAATCCCAATTGACTCAAACTTTAGATTGCAAAAACCGCGCATGATGCCATAAAAACTGAGATAAAAAGAATCTAGAAACATCACGACACCAGAAAGATAAACCAGATGCCTCACCTCGGCGCTTTTGCCCGTGAGATTGATCGCAACCACCACGGCGAGATAGGTAATAACGCCGAGAATCGCCTTAACCGACAAAATATTATTGAGATAATCTCTCGCTCGTGTTATATCCTTTGCTACCTCCCGGATCAGCACCTGGGAAAGACCGAGGTCGATAAAAATTCCGAACATACTCGTGAACGACATGGCAAAAACATATTTGCCCAGATCCTCTACGGCCACGAGACGCGCGATAAAAACAAAAAGCAGAAAAGAAAAAACCTTTTGCCCGACATAAGCAAAAATCAGATAAGCGGTGTTTTGCGCCACCCCTATTGATTTGGTCGTCATATACTATTTAATTTCCCATTTCGTAATCCTGCAATAACTTTTCTTCTATTATCTCGGTTTTTTCGGTTGCCTTGGAGCTGCCGGCTGGAAGAGTGATGACAGACTTTTTGACTAAAGTATTGACCTTATTCCCGATGTCATAAATATACCAGTTAATATCTGTTTCTCCGGGAACCGCGGCCGTGCAGTAATACATAATTTTCTGCCCGTTCATCCCGTCAAAATTACAAAATTCTCTATTATAATCAGCAATTTCCAAATAATAAAAATCAAATTTCTGATAATTTGTATCCGTCACTCCGATTACCACTTTGGCCGCGGCGCTCTTCTGCTCTTCCGGCTTATCGGCCAGTCCGTTATAGGCCTCGTTATTTATTTTCAAGAACATAAACACTTTATCCGCTGCTGATACTCCTCTATATACCTCGCATAAATTGTCTAGCATATAGCCCTGCTTCAGATCTGACGCCAATTCATTACTGCGCTCACCGAGAATTTGCGAGATTGAATCGTCTATCAATATTCCACCGCCGTTTTTATCTGCCGCGCTGCAATCTTTAACCGCGGCGATGAGCTTTTGCGTTTCGCTCAATTCGCCGACATTTTTATTCAGATCAACTACCTCGTTTTTCAATTGATTAATTTTATCTTGCGCATCTTTCTTTATTGTTTCTGTGGCGTTCTTTTGCCACCAATAGATACCGCCGACAATAACAGCGATTATCACGACCGCCACTAGAATAATTAATTTTGATCCTCCACCCAGCGACGATGACGAGGATGAGGACGGCTGACTCACTGGCTGATTTTTTGTTCTTGGCATAAAATTTTAAATTTTATGATTATTTTATTTATAATATTAATATTTAATTAGAAACCACATACGCAAGCACATCGAATTCTTTATCTCGCAACTCAATCATCTCGTACCCCGGTCTTTTAATAAGAATGAGATTTTCTGAGTGTTGCGATAAGCACTCGTTCTTAAAAATCTCGTAATCTGTTTCAAAATCATTACATCCTACTTGCGGACGTTCAAGGTCCGGCTTTCGGATGCGTAGATAAGTAATGCAATTTTCTCCGGCTTTAATCGGTTCGCATAACTCAACTCGCGGTCCGTTGTTATAGTTATAAGGTTTCCCAATTTTCGCCAGTATTTCGGTTAATAATTCAAATTCTGCTTGCGAATGTGCGAATACTGTCAGCGACTTTATTGGGAAACTCTTACCAACTATTTTTTGAGCCATCTTTGATGTTTTTGAGGCAATATATCTAATCACTTCGATTAGTTCTTCCGGACTTTGAATCAATTTATTCATACTCTTACTTCCCATGACAATGTTTATATTTAATCGGCGTGCCATCGGATTTTGTCGCTCCGCACGGGCACGGATCGTTGCGGCCGACTTTGTGGCCATCGGCGTCCTTGGGTTTGTTTGATTCCAGCGCCGGCAGACCGGTATTGCTGCTGTTCTCGCTCATGGTTTTCTGCGCGCCGGAAAGCACCACACCCTGGCGCTCGAGAAGCGACCGCTCGGCAATCTCGCCGGCCAGGCCAACCTTGAAGATACTATACACCACCTGCTTTTCCACCGCGCCGAGAAGCTCCCTAAACATCCGAAATGATTCTTTTTTATATTCAATCAGAGGGTCGCGCTGAGCATAGCCGCGCAGACCAATGCCCGATCGCAGATGATCCATCTCGTCCAGATGCTCCACCCATAAAGTATCGATACTCCGCAACAGAATGCCTTTTTCAATTTCTCGCATCGCGTCAAACTGTTTGGTCGCCTCAGCTATTTTCTTTTCCAGCTTTTCATATTCGGCCTCGGCCTTACCCATAAGATGAGCTACGACCTCCTCTCGCAGATCACCGACCTCGCGCATCTTTCCACTCCCTGCTGTTTCAACCATTTTTTTCAGCTCGGGGAGCGCCTCTCCCGGCAGATAAAAAATCGTTCGGGCTATCTCATATATTTCTTGCAGATTCCAGTTACTAGGGATCTCCGCCGCAAGAGTGTGAAAATTGACCACGTCCGTTAATTCTTTCTTGATCATGTCAAAAACTAATTCGCGTGTAGTCGGCGCGGTCTCGCCTTCCACCGGCGCCGCGCTCTCAGTGACCACCACCGAAGCGGGGCAGGCTACGGCCAAGATTTCTTTACGCCGACGATAAATTGTTTCTCTTTGTTTATTAAGAACATCATCATAATCCAGCAAATGTTTTCTGATATCAAAATTATGTTCTTCTACTTTACGTTGAGCCGATTCAATCGCGCCGCTGATCATCCGATTCTCAATCGGCATATCCTCCGGCACCCGGAGCGTTTCCATCATCCCTTTCATCCGATCCGAGCCAAAAATACGCATAAGGTCATCCTCGAGCGAAAGATAAAATTGTGAAGATCCGGGGTCGCCCTGACGGCCTGACCGACCACGAAGCTGGTTATCAATCCGCCGCGACTCGTGACGTTCAGTGCCGATCACGTGCAATCCGCCGGCCTCCACCACCTTATTATGCTCCTCCTCCCACTTTTTATATTCTTCATCTATCCCTTTTTCTTTTTCCTCTTTTTCTTCCCCCTCCCCAGTTTTGACTTTTGAACTTTGAGCTTTGACTTTACTCGGTGGTACTCCGCCAAGCATTATGTCCACGCCGCGTCCAGCCATATTAGTGGCGAGCGTCACCGCGCCCGGCATACCGGCACTCGCGATTATTTCCGCCTCTCTCTCGTGGTTTTTGGCATTAAGCATCTGATGCGGAATACCCTCTCGTTCCAAAAACTCGGACAACATTTCATTTTTTTCAATAGAAATCGTGCCAATGAGACACGGCTGACCTTTTTCGTGACGCGCTTTAATTTCATCAACCACGGCTTTAAATTTACCGCGTTCATTTTTATAAATCCGATCATTCAGGTCTTTTCTCGCCATCGGCTGATTAGTCGGCACGGTCGTTACTTCCAGCTTATAAATTTTGGAAAATTCCTCGGCCTCGGTCGCCGCCGTACCGGTCATGCCGGCGAGCTTCTTATACATCCGGAAATAATTCTGAAAAGTAACAGTCGCGAGCGTCTGACTCTCGCGCTGAATCGCCACATTCTCTTTGGCCTCGATCGCCTGGTGTAGCCCCTCTGAATAACGCCTACCATGCATAAGCCGCCCGGTAAATTCGTCCACAATTATTACTTCACCGTCTTTCACGATGTAATCCCGATCCCGCTTGAAAAGCGCGTGAGCCCGCAACGCCGACTCCATATGATGAGCCATATTCGTTCCACCCTCGGCATAAATATTGTCCACGCCAAGTAATTTTTCCATTTTTTCGAGACCCGCTTCGGTCAGAGTAGCTGAACGCATTTTTTCATCAACATTATAATCTTCGTTTTCCTGCAATTGGACGATGAGACGCGCAAATCGATAATACTGTTCGGCCGCTTCCTCGGCCGGCGCCGAGATAATCAGAGGCGTCCTTGCCTCATCCACTAGGATGGAGTCAATTTCATCCACAATCGCGTAATAGAGATCCCGCTGAGTAGCGTCTCCGGAACGTACGACCATGTTGTCACGCAAATAATCAAACCCGTATTCATTATTGGTGCCATAAGTGATGTCCGCGGCATAGGCCTCTTTGCGTGAACATTTTTTAATCCGACCGAGATAATTTTCTGCTTCAATACTCTGATCAACCAGAAAAGAAATTTGCTGCCCCTGAATACAGCCAACCGAGAGGCCAAGAAAGTTATAAAGCTGGCCCATCCAGGTGGCATCACGACGGGAGAGGTAATCATTAACAGTCACCACGTGCACTCCCTCACCTGAGAGCGCATTAAGATATACTGGCAGGGTCGCGACGAGCGTTTTACCCTCACCAGTCCGCATCTCGGAAATCTTACCTTGGTGGAGAATAACACCACCGATAAGCTGAACGTCGAAGTGACGCATATTGAGCACCCGTCGGCTGGCTTCGCGTACTACAGCAAAGGCCGGGATTAAAATATCGTCAAAGGTTTTGCCCTCGGCCAATTGTTTTTTAAACTCGGCGGTTTTCGCCCGCAATTCCTCGTCTGATAGTTTCTGGATTTCCAGCTCGAGGGCGTTGATCGGCGCGACAATTTTTCGTTGAATATCCTCGACCTCCCGCACATTCGGGTCACCAAATATTTTCTTGATTATAGACATAAATTTTACTATCCCTCCTTACAAAGGAGGGATAGGGGTGGTTTTTTAGTTATCCTATTCTAACATTAAATGCCAAAAAAATAAAGGGCGGCAAAAAATCAACCGCCCATTACCCGACCCACGCTACAAAACAACCGAGGTCACATAGATCCAGCTTTGACCCCCGTCAAGACTGGTCTCAATATGGCGAACAGTTGGCCCAGCTCCATCCATTTTCTCCTCGTCTATATATCTCCAAATTCTGTTCAACCTGATCACCTCCTTTCATAAAAATATTACCATTTTTAACTAAAAAAAAGCCCACCTATCCGGCGGGTTTATTTATTTATATTTTACCAGTTTATTGTTTCTTTATACTTTCTTTCTTTTTCTTATCTACCGTCTTTTCTTTTAGCCGCGATAATTCATTACGCAGATGGTCGCGCACCTTATCAATCGCTTTATAAAGATTGGCCGCCACCTTTTCTACGCGCAAAAGTTCCCCCGGCACTTTCATATTCACCTCGCAACGAAAGATTTTACCCTTTTTGTGATGATGAGTCGTAAGCTCTACTTCGATTCGCGCTTCCATAATCTTTGCGTAATACTTCTCCAACGCGGAAATTTTATTATCCGCGTAATCGCGGATTGCGTCAGTCAAATCAATATTAGTGGCCTTGATGATGGTCTTCATAAGTTAATTTCTAATTTTTAATTTAAAATTTTTAGTGAATTTTTAATGAATCAGTTTTTGTTTAAGGTAGAAGCAATCTTAGAAAATATCAAGGTCAATTCTTGCGCTTCACGCCACAACCTACGACATTCGTCAGCCATTTCTGGACAAGCGTTGGCTAATATCCGCAGCCAATATTTTGTTTCCATTACCTCTTTTTTGCAAATATATATTTTATTCTTAAAATCTTTTTGGCTGGAAGCTCCATTAGCTTCCGTATAATTAGCGCCGACGGATGTTCCGGATCGAACCAGCTGGTTGATTATCGGGCCGGTAATCACGTCTTTAATAACCTTTTTGGATAGCTCAATTATGCCAACGGCAAATTCAGCAGTTCTGTCTTCCAGATTATATCCCTCCATAGCTATTTAAAATTAAGTCAATAAAAATTCATTGAAAATTAAAAATTTGAAATTAAAAATTGTCTAAAATCCCACATACCGAATCTCCTCTCTCAGCTCTACTCCTATTGTATCACGAACTTGTTGTTTAATAAAACTGATGAGCTCAATAACGTCCGCGGCGGTCGCCGCGCCGTTGTTAATAATAAAGTTGGCGTGTTTTTCCGAGACCCGCCCCCCGCCAATCTGCCGACCCTTAAGATCACAAAATTCAATCAAATAGGCTGCGGCCAGTTTACCATCTTTGGTGAGTTCGCGCCACTCATCTTCATTCAATTCCAGTTTTTTTCTGACCGCCGCACTATCAAATTCTCTTAACTCCAGATTTTTGAAAACCGAGCCCGCCGACGGATATTCTATCGGCTGAGCCGCCGACCGACGCCTTAAATAATCATCCAGCTTTAATCGCAATCTTTCGTCTTTGACTGGCTGAAATTTTAATACACCAGATAAAATTATTGTCTGCGGATGACTTTTAAAATAACTCCCTCGATAAGAAAAAAGGCATTCGGTCTGAAACATTTTTTTTATTTTCCCCCGCTCAATAACTTCTACCGATTCTACCAGATCGCCGATTACCGAGCCATACGCGCCGGCATTACCCCAGATGGCGCCGCCGAGCGTTCCCGGCACACCGACGAGTCCCTCGCCGCCGGACAATTTATTCTCTGCCGCCTGCGACACGAGATAGCTCAGATTCACTCCGGCCCCGGCGCGCACCCGCTCGCCGTCAATTTCAAAATCAAGATTTTCAATCTTAATTATCAGGCCATCAAAACCGTCGTCACTCGCAAGAACATTGCTCCCGCCGCCAAGGATAAAATATTTCAATTTTAATTCTTCAGCGGCCTCTACCGCCGCGACCACATCCTCAGTCCGCCGCGCGACAAAAAAATATCGCGCCGGGCCGCCGATTTTAAAAGTCGTGTATTTCGCCAGCGGCTCATTCTCCTTAACACCAGCCAGGCGATTTTTTAATTCTTCTAATACGTCTATTGACATAATAATAATACGCTATATTGGAACCAACATTTTTATAAGGAGGCAAAATGTCAAATTTTTGGACTACAAGCGGTGAGCTGGCCTTTTTAGAAGGCCTCGGGACATTCTGTCCATACGCCCCAAAAAAAGTGAAGCAGGTATCTCCAGAACATCGGCTGAAACTGCTTCTCGGCTATCGCGAAGGCATCAAGAAACGAGTCAACTGGGAAAAAATTGACCGCCAAACCGTAGAGAGCGCGGTCAAATTCATGATCGACAAACTTTCTCCCGCGTAGCCCGAAGACAAAAAATTCAAAACACCGATTTGTGCATTTCTCGGTGACGAGACCAAATCTCGCAAAGCTGCCAACAGCCAAGAATGCTCCTCGCAATGGAGGTCAATTGCATCAGCTCGAAACTAACGAGCTGTTTTTTATTTTAAAGTTACTTTGTCTTATTAAAACCCCTCCGCGCGCCGGGATGGTCTTTCCCAACTCTTCTTGATTTATTCATTGTTCCTCTTTTGAATGAATTTTCATACTCGACATATTTGTCATCCAGCTCATCAAAAAATTTATCGTCGTCATTTTTATTTTCACCCTTAAAAATATCCCCCTCGCTCTCTCTCCCGACCCGATTTGAACCAAACATTTTTTCTGGTGGCATAAAAATTCCCCCTCCCTCCCCTAACAATTTAGCAATTTAATAATTTGACTAATTCCGCCCCCACCTTCCAATTCTCTCCCGCCCCAACCACAAAAACCACGTCGCCCGACCAAACCTTCGCCGCGAGATAGTCCACCGCTTCCTCTATTGTATCAATGTATCGCGCGCGTGGCGAGTATTTTTTAATTTCCGCCACCAACCGCTCGCCCATGCCCTCAAACTCCGGCTTCAGCTCCTCGCGCGCCGAGGCAAAAATTGACATGATAATCACCTCGTCCGCGTCCGTGAATGATCGCGCGAATTCATGAAAAAGCGCCTCGGTGCGGGTAAAAGTATGCGGCTGGAAAACACACCAAATTTTATTCTTAGGGAATCTCTCCCGCACGCCTTTCAATAGCTTCTGAATCTCCGTCGGATGGTGCGCATAGTCATCGTAGATTTTGATACCATCCACCTCGCCGATCAATTCAAACCGTCTTTTACTGCCCTCAAATTTTTCCAAAGCCATTTTTGCCTTTTCTACATCTAAACCCAGTTCTTTTATTAAGGTCAAAACCGCCATTGCGTTCCAAATATTGTGCTCCCCAGGAATTTGTAGTTTTAAATCTAAACATTGTTTTTGAAAACACTTGATTATCTCCTTGGTATAGTTTGTCACCTTATCGTTGGCTAACGCCAATTCCAGGCTTATTGTTTCTATCTTTTGCCCTTCATGTAAAATTAATTTGTCCTGCTCGGAAATCTTAAAATAAAAAATCCTGATAAATTTCCCCGGCTCAAAATGACTTTCAATATCTCCGACTATCTTTACCTCCCTCTCGCCAAGGTCCAGCTCCAATTCCTCTCTTAACTCCCTCCTTAAACAATCAATTTCGCTTTCGCTGGGACTGTCTTTTTTTCCACCAAAAGGCGCGATCATCCCCGGATAACGTTTGGTGTTATTATCTCTTCTCTGAAAAGCAAATTTTCCATCCGGCCACTCAATCAACGCCCCCACCCCGACAACACCAACGCTTTTATTTTGGTCATTGGGCATCGGGGCTTGGGATTTTTGTCCATACCAAATCACCTTGCACTTCGCCGCCTTCACAATCTCCGCCACGCTCTCATCGCCGTCAAACGCGATCAAAACTCCGTCCTCCGGAATCCGCGCCACAAAATCCTTAAACACTTGCTTATATTCCTCGTGATTTTTAAAATAATCGGGATGATCATAATCGGCCGAGGTTAGAATCACCGCGCGAGGGTTGTAATATTTTAATTTATTCTGATACTCGTCGGACTCCACCACGACATACTGGCTTTTCCCGGCGCGGGCGTTGCCGCCGAGCTGCGGCACCTCGGTGCCCACCACTACCGTCGGGTCCTCTCCCAGTTCTTGGAGAACAAAACCCAACATCGCGGTCGTGGTCGTCTTGCCGTGCGTGCCGCAAATGGAGATACCGTATTTGTCATAAAAAAGCAAACCCAGCGCCTCGGGATAGCTTAAAATTTTTAATCCGAGGTTTTTTGCCGCCGCGACCTCCGGATTGGCCTCATTGTAGGCCGTGGAATAAATCACGAGATCAATATCATCGGTGATATTTCCCGCATCAAATTTTTCAATCACTTTTATATTTGACTTTGTCAAAACTTCGTCCGTAAAAAATTTATCCGCCACATCCGAGCCCCACACCTCCTTGCCCCAATATTTAAAAATCTGCGCCAGGGCTGTCATCCCCGCACCTTTAATGCCGATAAAATAAATTTTATTATAACCGAATAATTCCATAGATAATTATTTGTTATTCACTCTTCATTAATTTGACACTTTCCTCGACTTGCTATAAGTTTAGCAAAGAATCGGCGGAATACAAGGCGCGAGAAGGAAGCTGCCATGAGATAATTTTATTTCTGAAAATTTTTCTGTTCCTCCGACGAGTCGCGGAAAAATTCCAGCGGCTAGAGGATCTAATTGAGGAAACTGGGCAAAGAGAGACCCGCAATAACTTTTTATGACGAAGGAGGACACATGAAAAGATCGTGGGAGAGACTTATCGCCACAGCGGTCGACCAAATGGCCGACAAGGTTTTCGAGGCTGGGAAAATGTACCCCAAGCCCTTATGGGCAAAGGTATATTTCCCGATCGCCGCCGGTATAACATTAATAATCTTCATGGTTGGATTAATCGCCGCGGCGATCAGTGAGGTCGGCCAATATCTCTGGCAACGACGGGAAAAAATCAGTAGTTTTTTCTTATCTGAGCCGAAATAAAAAGAACCGCGGCCGCCCCTCCGGCAATTCACCCCGTTGCCTTTTATGGACGACGGGGATTCTTATTTCTGCCACACCGTCACCAGATTTTCCGCGCTCCCCCACCAGCTTTTTTGCCCCCGATAATCGTAATATGATTCCAAAATTTTAAAACCGGATTTCTCGGCTAATTTTTTCAACTCATACAAGGTAAATGCTCGGTAGTAAAGTTGGTTTTTTTTCTCGCCAACTTTAAATTCCGTGAATAAATCTTTTACGCCATTTACCCGTTTAATTTTAAAATTCCAAAAGGTTTTTTGCTTAAAATTTAATCGCCACAGATTCCAATTAGTCATTGTCAAGACCCCGCCCGGTTTTAGAACCTTCCTGATATTTTGAAGCGCCCGCAGCTGCAATTCCTCGCCCGGGATATGGTTAAGAACCGCGAACATAAATACTGAATCAAATTTGCGTTCACCCAGATCTAGATTAAGAACATTGCCGACCGCGAATTTAATCTTATTATTTTCAAACTTTTCTTTTGCAATATCAATTAATTTTTCACTAAAATCAACCCCCATATAACTGGTCATTGGGAATTGGTCATTGGTCATTTGCGTTAATCTCCCGTTCCCACATCCCACATCCAAAATTTCATCACCGTCTTTTACATATTTCCGCGTCAACTTTTCCATCGCCGGCCAAGGACGACTTCGCGTATC
>Ga0172371_10007701_pt1 | contig 15254 bp, 26 predicted proteins | sample Lak12m_FD_114543 | JGI IMG/M metagenome (GOLD analysis project Ga0172371, IMG submission 114543) | Freshwater microbial communities from Kabuno Bay, South-Kivu, Congo - kab_022012_12m | ecosystem: Environmental > Aquatic > Freshwater > Lake | place: Democratic Republic of the Congo: South-Kivu... | reverse complement strand
CTTAATATCATATACTGCTATTCTATCATACTGCTTGGTTTTATACAAGTGTCTGAACCCTTTTTCTGTTAGTATTTCAGTATCATCAGAAACACAAGCATAAACCCATTCCAACATATCCCTCACTTCAAACCCTGCGTCTTCAATCGCTACTGCCATACGGTGATAAGTCCGACAGCCTCCAAATGAGAGCAAATGTCCACCTGGCTTTAATACTCTTAAACACTCTTTCCACATACCTACATTATAGGCAATACCAGAAGCGTCCCACTTCTTACCCATAAATCCTAACTCATACGGAGGATCGGTTACGATAGCGTCTATGCTCTCATCAGGTAAGGTTTTCAACACCTCCAAACAATCTCCTTGATAGATTTTATTAACTTTCATATATTTATTTAACTTCTATTCGGATATTTTAATTTCTTCTTTAGTCATAGGGATTAAATTCGATGATGTTTAAATGTTAAACATTTCTGACAAAAAAACGTAGCTTGAAACCCAAAATTTCCAATAAGTTCTACTGGTTTATAGAGCGCCCAAAGATGTTTACATTTTCTATTTTTCTTTTTTTTCATATATTTATTTAACTTCTAACAGAATAATTTACTTATAACATACTTAACCACATTGACAGTAACCGCATTGCCCATCATTTTATACCTTTGTGTATCGCTTATCCAGTTGAAGTAAACCTGCCGTTGGAGTTTCTGTTCCTTATTGGAACTTTCCATCCATCCTCTCTCCTGTGTAATTTCGTGTGGCATCCTCGACACAACACCTCTAAGTTCTTCAAGTCGTTGTTCAATTTGTTTCTGTCCTTGTGGTGAATATCGAGGTTTTTCTTCTTTCCACATCTCAAACATTCTGTCGCAACTATCAACTGCCTTGCTCTGTAATTGCCCTGTTGGGGTAATACCCCCTTCTTCCAAATTCCCCGGAAGCCTTTTCGCATACAACTTCGGTTGCAATATTTCCTTTTCGAAAAGTGTAATAGACTCTGTAAATCCCCGTCCTTTTCCCTTTCCCTTATTAACTGCATTCCACAATACTCGCAATATTTTAATGGCGTTTTCTTTCTCGGCATTGGCATATCCCTTATTATACCTTTCAGGGGTTGCATATTCAACTCCATGTTTAGTCCAATCTGGTGGAAAACCTTGAAGCAACGAGCATTCGGTTGGTGTAAGTCTGCGTATTTTTAAGTTCTCCATATATAGTCCTGTTTTTCCTCCTATCCCTCCCGCATTAGCCGCAAGTGTTGAGCTTATTCCATCTGTTCCATAAACTCTTTGTCCTTGGCTAAAGTTTCTGCTATTGTCTTTTCCGTCTTTAAGCCACTTTTTTCTTTCGCTTTCAATTCCTCCGATATAACGTAGTTGTCCGTTTTTCCCATTTTCCAATAGCGACTTGTTACTGTTACTGCGGTCTTTCTGTTCTCTGGTTTGTACCTCCCCGCAAACTGATTGTTGTTGTCCCTTATTAGGAAGTTCACCATTTTCTCTGACAGGAAATACTTTTGGTCGGGGTTCTCCTCCAAGATGTCCGACAATGAACACTCTTTCCCTATTCTGTGGAACACCGAAATTTTTGCTGTTAAGAACCTGCCACTCAACGAAATACCCCAAGTCGGTGAGAACCCCAATGATTGTCTGGAAAGTTCTGCCCCGGTCATGAGATAATAAACCCTTAACATTTTCAAGAAGTAGATATTTGGGTTTTTTAACTGATAAAATCCTTGCGATGTCAAAAAAGAGCGTTCCTCTTGTGTCGTCAAATCCTTTCCTTTTTCCAGCAATACTGAAACTTTGGCAAGGAAATCCTCCAACCAAGAGGTCAAAGTCGGGGAGTTGGTTTGGAATAATTTTGGTTGCGTCTCCATAGTTTTTGACTTTCGGCCATTTAATTTGTAACAGTTGGTTTGCGTATTTGTCAATTTCGGAGAAACCAATACATAAGGGATATTGTCCGATGTCGGATTTGCCGCTAATGTTTGGCATATTGTATCCAGATAATGAACCCTCGTTCTGTCTTTCCTTCCCCAACTCCTTATTGCAAGTGCTTTCATATTCGGAGTAACCAATATTAACGGGGTATTCGTCCCCGTATTCCCTTTCCCTTTCGCTGGGAGGCAAGGACTTATCCCCTCTATTGAATGAATCCGTTTGCTCCTCATCGGTTCGCATAGTTTTATTATTTTCATAGGCTTGTTTAATTCCTAACTCAAATCCGCCTATACCTGTGAAAAGCGATAGGTACTTCATTTTTGGTGTGGGCATTTACCATTTATTCCTTTTCCTATATTACAGTTATGGCAAAGAACTTGAAATCCTTTAGGATAATTATTTGAATATAACCATTCCCCTATTGACCGAGTTGTCATTATTTTTCTATGTGCTGAACCATCTCCGTTTATGTGGTCAATACATAAAAAATCTATTTGAGTTTCTCCACAACAAGCACACTTATTTCCATAATGTTTAATTGCTTCCAATCTTAATCTGTGTCTACGAAGTTTATTTCTTAAAACCACCATGGCCTTATGTTCTTTTGTTTGTGAATGATATCTTTTTTTTTCTTTTTGCCTAATAAGTTCCCTATTTTTTTCTTTCCATTTACGTTGATATTCCCTTAAGTATTTTCTTCTGTGTTCTGTAATAGTCATATCTATTCAGTATAACAGTTTATTTATAAGTGTCAAGCCTATACCCGTGAACATTGAAAAGTATCTCATATCTATTTGACTTCTAACAACTCTCTCTGTTTTGATTAACTGATAATTAACCTATTTTAAACTTTTAACATCAACTTTCTTAGCTAAATTCTTTTTTTGATCAAACACCCATTTCTGATTTCTTATTTCTGATTTATTATTTATGATTTCTGATTTATGATTTATAGTGGTATATATAGGGTATATATACTGTATAGGTACTGTATTATTAAAACTCTCTTTAATATCTTTTGGTAATTTGTCCATTTCTCTTTTAAAAGCAAGTTCGTTTTTAGGCCCTTGATAACCTCCATAGATTGAAGATTTTATAACATAAATCCAATCTTTTAAAAATAAAATCTTTTTATCAGCCTCAAACTTCTGGTTCGTGTTTATAAGCTCTTTAGGTGTTATTCCAGTTTCAAAAGATATTATCCTTAATGGACATTGATATATGCCAGTATGTTCTATCCGAGAGTTTGTAAAATAGTAGATAAATAAGAACTTATACTCTATGGATAGGGTATTAAACCAATCGTCATCATAAATTTTAGTCCAAATAATTCGGGTTTTCATATAATTTAATTTATTTAATTTAATATAAAATTATAAACTGTTTTTTCTCATTTCATCTTCTCTTATCCACATGGCCAAATCATCAATTTCTAACCCAAAATCTAAATAAGCGTCTAATAATTCTTCGTAGTGTTTTTTATCGGTGTTTTCAAGTGAAAATTTTTTATCAAACTGTGTTATTCGCCAAGAAAGTTTTTGTATATCACGAAGTACATTTCTTAATTTTTCTAAATATTTATATTTATCTATATCTGAAGTTAATTTTTTGAAAGCTTCTTTTTGATAGTCTAGGTTTGTTGCCATATTTATTTTATTTAATTTCTCCAAAGACTTCCAGACAAGTTACCGGTATCTCAACCCTCACTAATCTGGAAATCTTTGTCTACTACTCGTTCCCCTTATGAATAAAATTATAAACAAGTTTTTTTTGAAATGTCAAGTGATAAATTAATAATATTCGGAAGTTTGTTTCCACAAGCTTTGCAGGTTTTTCTTATTTCAACTTTAAAATTCATATTAATCCTTCTTTCAAAAAAAACTCATAAATTTCTGGTGCTAAAGTATCTATCCAATTTCTTGCCGTATCACACACAAATTTTGAGTTGTGGTAGATTGCAAAGTCTGTTTGGTCGGTTTTTTGGTTATAATGCACCAGATGGGCTGAAATTAGGGGTATTTTGGCTATTTTTGCTACCAAGAAATAAAAAGGAATCTGCATTTCTCTCAACCAATCCATTGAGTTGGTTTCCCCAGTTTTAATTTCATAGAGAAGGGGTTCATCCAAAATATCAAAGATAGCCGATAAATCAAATAGTTCATTATAAGGAATAATTATTTTTATTTCACTTTTTGGGTTTTTAAATTTTATATTTTCCATCCATTTAGGTTTTTTATTTTCTTTAAGTAACTTACTGACTTCTTCATGAATATTTTTTCCATCAATCATGGCTTGATTTGTTATGCCAGGAAGATGACAGTAGATGGAAACCGCCTGATCTATTAGTCCCTTTTCCCATGCGTTAAGCAATGAGTAGCTCACCCTCAACTTGTTTTTTGGCATTTTTAAGGTATAACTTGGTAATTTTTTTTCTTTCATTAATAACTATTCCTTCTGGTGCTTTTTTATATTTTTCAAGGTATTCGGTTATTTTGTCAATGTCAGGTTTTAAAAATTTTATTTCTTTTAAGAAAGGTTTAGCTTTTTCAAAATTTAGTCTGTCATATGAGTATTTTTCCCCATAAGCTCGTCTTATAGCCCTTATTTTTTCGCCCTTAACTCCCATAAAATTCTCCCCCAAAGACATACCAGCTGTTTCAATTGCTTTTTCAATTAGTTCAAGTGCCTTGTTGCATTTATCCCTTATTTCAAAGATTTTTAGTATCGCTTGTTCGGCTTCTGGTTTCCATACTAAATGGCTACCGTCTTTAGTAAATTCTGGGATTTTATCGGGATCAATAATTATTTTATTGCTCATTTTCTTTAAAAAAATTTTCAACTTCATCAACTATTTGATAAATTCTTGTTCCTGTAAGTCCAGCGTCTTTGGCAAGGGTTTCTATTTGGATGTGTCCCTTTTTGACCAAGTTGTAAATTAAGACTTTATATTTAATATCAAAATAAATAGCTGTTTCCTTAAAAATATTTCGGAGTGAATTAAGAGCTTGTTCTTTGATATTTTCAGCGTCAATGTTTTTAAGCATATCATTATGATACACTATAATTTTTAAATGTCAAGTAGGACTTGACAAATGACAAGTAATTTATTAGATTATTAACATGGATGAAAAATCAAGAAAAATCCTTCAAGAATATAAAAAATCAGTTGTAAATTTCAGAGAAGCTTTAAGATTGGCTGGTATGCCGGAGACTTTGATTCTTTTTAATACTCTTAATCTCCCCGATTTGTCAATGATGATGCCAGATGATGTGGTAAAATTTTACCAAGAAGTAAAAACAATGATAATCTTATATCTTGATGATTTGGGATTTTCAAGAAGAGAAATAGCCAGAAGAATAGGTGGGGATTCTATGATGGTAGTTAATAATATACTAAAAAAATATAAACCAAAATCTAATATTGTTAGTTCAGAAGAAGTTACCAGTTCAGAAAAATAATATGGGAGAACCAATTTTCGGGAGGACATTAAAACCTGAAAAGTTTAAAAGGCTTTGTGATTTACAAGCCCCAGGTCATAATCGGATTATTCAACCTGGTAAGGCTGCCGTTAGAATTACTTCAGGAGATGCTCAAGGGTTATACCATGGAAGACGCTGTTATGAGATAGCTTTAAAACAATATCGGGAATTAAAAAATAAAACAGGATTAAAATAATATGAGTAATGGAGTAAGGCGATGGGCAGTAAATCCAAAGGGAGGAGCTAAGTTTATAGAGTCTAATCTAATAGACCAACTTGAAAGTGTTGGGTGGCATTTATTAGGAAGAAATGATTTAACGGTTAAGGGAGATCCTAAACAAATGTACTACCCACAATATGATGGAACAAATGCTCATAGAAAAAGGTTCACTGGATTATCAACTACTAAAAATATTTTGGATGTAGAAATTTTTTAATATGAATATTTCCGTTAATTATTGTTCAGCGATTGGTGATCCTACAGGTTATGGAGAAGCTGCGAGAGAATTTGTTACCGCTTTATATGTTACCGGGGTTGATGTGACTGTTGAGAAGGCTGTTTTTACAAGGGATAATACCGATTATGGTTGGCGTGGATATCTTTGCGATCAACTGACGCATAGGAATAATAATTATAAAATAAAAATTATTCATCTTACTCCCGATATTTATGAAAAATATATGGAAGACGGTATTTATCATATTGGGCATTTAATGTGGGAGACAGACAAACTTCCTTATAAATGGGCAAACTATTGTAATAAACTTGATGAAATTTGGGCAACCTCTCCTCACATGATAGAACTATTTAAAAGATCAGGAGTTAAGGTTCCAATGTTCTATTTTCCTCAACCAATAGATATTTTAGACGCTGAAAAAGAATATGAAAAATATGTAATTCTTCCTCATCGAGGTTATCTTTTTTATTCAATATTCCAATGGATAGGCAGGAAAAACCCCAAAGCATTATTAAAAGCCTATTGGAAAGAGTTTGAAGGGGAAGAGGAAGTTGGACTTTTATTGAAAACTTTTAGATTAGATTATTCTAATGAAGAATTTGGACACATAAGAAGCGATATCGTCAGCTGGAGGAATGAGCTTGGTCGTGGTCATTGGCCAAGAGTCTATTTGGTAAACAGGCTTATGACCAAAGAAGAGATAATGAGGGTTCATAATACTGGGGATTGTCTTGTTTTAACCCATCGTGGAGAAGGATGGAATAGAGTAATTCTAGAATCTTTATTAATGAAAAAACCCGTTATTTCAACAGCAAGGGGTGGTGTTCATGAGTATTTGCGACCAGAACATTATTTTCCTATAGAGAGTTATTATGTTCCAGTTGAAGAGGTTTCTTATATAAAATTTTATACTAAAGATCAAATGTGGGCAGAGATTAAAGAGGAGGAACTTAGGGAAACCATGAGATTTGTTTTTAACAATAGGGATACTGCTAAGGCAAAAGGGGATGTTGGATGCGATTTTATTAAGGAATCTTTTAATTATTGGCGAGTTGGAAGTATGATGAGAAAACGACTTGAAGAAATTTATAAACATTTATAGATATTTATGGCAGATCTAAAAAAATATAAAATCCAGTATTTATCTTGTCATTCTATTCTTGAGTATCAAGAACTAAAACTATTAACTGAGCTTGGAATGGATGTTTTTTCAAATGGGGCTTATGCTGATCCAAAAGGGCATAAAGATCTTCCAAGACCAGGCGTTCCAGAAGCAAAATATTTTCCAGAATATGAAAAAATTGCTCGTGAGTTTCCTAAAACTGATCTACCAAGTTCTTTGATTGATCCATTTGACATTATTATTGTTGCTCATACTCCAGAGTGGATAAATGAGAATTGGTCTAAAATGAAGAAAAAAATTGTTATTTGGAGAACCATAGGGCAGTCTCTTTCAAGAGTAGAAAATTTAATTCGTAAAATGAGATATGAAGGGATAAAGATTGTGAGGATGTCTGAAATGGAAAAACATATTCCGGACTATATTGGTGAAGATGCGATTATTCCGTTTTATCAAGATGAAAATGACTTAAAAGATTGGAATGGTTATACTAAAAGAGTTATTAATTTTACCCAAAGCTTAAAGGGAAGAAGATTTTTTTGTCATTTTGATGATATTATGAAGTTAGTTGAGGGTTTCCCAGCTTTAATTTATGGGACAGGAAACGATGATTTGGGTGCTCTAAATGGTGGGAATTTACCTTATGATTTAATGAAGGGAGCGATGAGGGATAATCGGGTTTTTGTTTATGGTGGAACTTGGCCTTCTCCATATACTCTGGCTTTTCAAGAGGCGATGATGACTGGTATACCTATAGTCTCAATCGGACAAAAATTAGCAGAAGAATTGCAGGGTGTTGCTCCAAGCGACAGAATAAGATTCTTTGAGATACCATCAATTATTGTTAATGGGGAAAATGGGTTTTATAGCGATAATTTTCAAGAATTAAGAGGTTATATTCATCAACTATTGCAAGATCACGAACTGGCAAAGAAAATAAGTTATAACGCAAGGCAGACCGCTATTTTAACATTTGGCAAGGAAAAAGTTAAAAAGATGTGGATTGAGTTTTTCAAAAAATTATGATTACAGAATATTTTAAAAGTAAGGGTTTAAAATTCATTACCGAACCAACAGATAAATTATTTACTTGTGTTGATGATGGGAGTGTTGAGGCGGAAACTGGGGAATTTCTTTATGGGTTTATTAGAAGATTAAAGCCTCAAATGGTTCTTTCAACTGGAATTTACACTGGCGTGTCTGACTTATATATTGCTCAAGCCCTTAAAGATAATGGTTTTGGGCAGACAACCGCCCTGGAATTTGAATCATTCCATATAAGCAGAGCTAAAGAATTATGGAATAAGATGGGAGTTGGTCATCTGATAAGACCTGTTCTGACAGACTCCCTTAAATTTGAACCAAAAGAACAATATCAATTTATGTTTCTTGATACTGAATTACATCTCCGCTACCATGAGCTTGTAAAGTTTTATCCCAATTTAGATGAGGGTGGATATATTTTAGTCCACGATATGCCCCGCACTTTATGTCAGGGAAATGTAAATCCTGACCATCCTGATTTTAAGAATTGGCCTGTGGGCGAACTCCCAAAAGAATTTGAAGAATTACTAAAAACAAGAAAATTAATGTCTTTTCACTTTGGAGATGCAAGAGGACTTGTCGGATATTATAAAGTTCATAAAAATGACTATGTGTGTAGGTGAAACTAAACTAACGGAACCATGCGGAGCTCATTTTATTAATTATGAATTTGGAGTAAAGCCTGACATAGCTCCAGGAGTTGGAATAAGCGGATTAATAGATTGTATTGATAAAATAATTATAGAGAAAGATGTATTTTCAGGACACGATATAATGATTCTAACGGGTTCTCACGACTATAATTTATTTGGAAATGCGAGAAAAGTATCAACGAAGAAAGCCCCGATTACTATTAAAGAAGGAGCTTGGCTTTGTTCAAGATGTATTATTTTACAAGGAGTAACTATTGGGAAGCACGCAGTTATTATGGCGGGAGCTGTTGTAGTAGACGATGTTCCCGATTATGAAATGTGGGGTGGAGTGCCAGCAAAGCCAATTAAAAGATATAATCATGGAAAAAAAGTTTGGGAAAGTATAAATTATGGCTAAAGGAATATATAAAAATAATAAATTTTTTATTCATGGAATAGAAAATGGTAGAGGTAGATGGCCTATAAATAATTATAAATTTATTTAATAAAAATATGAAAATACTCATAATGGGAGGATCGGGTTTTATCGGAACAAATATGACGATTGAGGCAATAAAAAGAGGACATAGCGTTGTTATTTTTGACAATCTTTCTCGTAAGTGGACAGAAGAAAATCTTATTTATCTGCGAAGAAAATACCCAAGAATTGATTATTTTGAATTTATTTGGGGGGATGTGAGGAACTTTGAGGACTATATGAAAATTCCGAAAGTTGATGCTGTGATTAACTTAGCCGCCAATCCTTCAGTTATGAAATCAATTGAATATCCTGAGTATGATTTCCAAACGAATACTGTTGGGGTATTGAACTCCTTGATGTTTGCAAAAAGACTTGGTATTCCTTATCTTTATGCTTCAACTAATAAGACTTTTTCTGACATTACAAACACGCTCCCGATAATTGAAAAAGAGAAAAGATATCAATGGAGTTTAATACACGAAAATAAAGAAATTGAAATCTCAACAGGTTTAGATATGATAATAAAAGATGAATATTATGAGCCTTTTGCTATTAATGAATATTTTCCGATAGATGGTTATGGTAAATATGGTCATTCAATTTATGGAATTGATAAGCTTTGTGGCGAGCTTTTGGTACAAGAGTGGGGGTTGGAATATAAAATCCCAACAGTGATATTTAAAATGAGTTGTATTTTTGGATTGTTCCAAAAGGGTGTTGAAGAACAAGCATGGGTGGATTTTTTTCTAAGACAGATTTTATTTAATAAAGGGGGAATCAATATTTTTGGTACAGGTAAGCAGGTGAGAGATGTTTTGGATGGTCGTGATACCGCAAGAGCATATCTTGACGCTCTTGAGAATATTAATAAAGTGAATCATGAAATATTTACACTTGGTGGTGGGCCTGAAAACACATATTCGTTGCTTGAGGCGATTGAGGTGATTGAAACATTAACTGGAAAAAAGGCTGATCTTAAATTTTTCCCCAAGCGACCTCATGACCAAGATATATATATTAGTTCAATTGAAAAAATAAAAAATATGTTGGGGTGGAAACCAGAAATAAGTTTTGAGCAGTCAATTAAAAATATGATAGCCCAATATGAAAGCAATAATTAGTTCATGGCATTGTTACACAACCTTTGGAAAACATTGCCATTTAAAACTGATTATTACAAAATCTTTTATGATTATTTCGAAGTATTAAAAATTTTAAAAGAAGGAGGATTAGATGAGTAGAGCAGGGCTTTTATCAACGTGCGGAGATATATTCATCACTTCTCTTTTGCTTAAATTATGGAAAAGAGATTGGTATTCGGAAATAGATCATATGTATATTAATCTCAATAACCACTGTGGTGTGCCGACTGAGGCGATTACTGAGTTTTTTGGAGAAATTGCTAAAGATCCCAAAATTACTTTTGTTTATCATCCGACAGGAATTGGAAATGGCCCCCCTCAAGTTGAGCTTTTAAAGCTTTGTAATGAGGATTTAATTTTACTTCTTGAAGATGACTTTTTTATCTTTAAATCTGGAATAGTTGATGGTTATTTTAAAAAGATAGAGTCAGGAGAAGCCGATCTACTTGGTTCTCCTCGTTATACTTATGGAGAAGTAGCAGACGCAGCCAAGAAAAAATATAATTTAGTTTATGAGGGAGAGGGGGATCGTGGCTTTGGATGGTGGCCGACAGGATTTTATTGTAAAAGGGCTGATTTGATGAAAACAGATTTGGACTTTGGTAGCAAAAAATATGGAAAAGGAGAATATTTTAAGGAATTAGATTATACATTTAAAGAAGATAATTATACTGATACGTTTACATGGACTTCAATTCAGCTCAGATATATGGGGTTGAGGGCGATTGAAATTCCCCAATACCACGCCATGCCTTTTATTAAAGATCAATCTCTTAATATTTCTTATATTCATGGTGGAAGTTTATCAGCAGGTTGGGGAGGGTATTTGTCAGGAAGAATCCCCGATGTTTCAAATGAAAATGCCAAACAGGAAATGGAAAGCAGGGTGGCTTTTTGGCGAATTGCCGTTGAATATGGCTTTCCCGACATATTTGCAGAAAATAATAATGGTATAAAATCATTTGCTTTTGATTATGCTCAGGGGATAGAGTATTTAGTTCAAGTGTGTAAATTAGACCCAGATAGAATTTTAGCTAAAATTAAAATTTATAGGAACTTAATGAGAATATGAAACCAGATTTACTTTTAACACAGATAAAACATTGTGATTATCCTGTTTTTAGGCTCTTTCTTAAAAGATATAGGAATTTCTTTGGGAAAATAATCGTCTTTTTTAATGAAAATAATCGTTTTCCATATTTAGACCATTTTATGCACTCGGCACTTGAGCCATTAGGAGATATCCTTTTTCTTGACCAGACTGAAATTGACTGGGGGAAGCAAGACTGGAGAAATGTATCAACTAATTATATGCTTCACTTTTCAACTTCAGAATGGGTATGTTCGGTTGAACAGGACTTTTTTAGCAAAGACTGGGATAGATTGCTAAACTCTGTTCGAATGGCGATGAAAACCAACGACTTGATTGGTTGGTGGCAGGAAAATAATAAATATATTCATCCATCCTTTTGGTTTATTAGAAGAGAGCTTCTTAATCAGACAAATAAGGATTTTGCTGCTCATGATGGACATGACCATTTTGGTTGGATTACCAAAGATGTGGAAAAATTAAACGGTAAAATAAAAACTACTCAAGAAATGGGTTTTAAGGACTTTACCGACTGTTTCCACTTAGGCGGGGTAAATCAGAATTATCTTGAGGGATTGAAGCCAGAATATGTGTTTCATAGACCTGATTGGTTTTATATTTATAATTACTGGTGTCGGAAGGCTGACGTGATTCAATCCCCACTATTTACAGAAATATCCTTAAAAATTGAGGAACGACTTAAAAGAATGTTTCCTAATATAAATCCTGAGATTGATAACAGGTTAATTTACTTTAAATGAAACCAGACTTGATTGTGATTTGGCCGTGGCATGTAGATTTTCCTTTATTTAGGTGGATGTTGCCTAAAATAAGTTCATCTTTTGAAAGAATGATAATAGTTTTTAGTAAAGGTTTGCCAAGTTATGACTTTAGGAAGTTTATTATTGATAACTTAAGAGGGTTTAATTTTTTAATATCTACTCGTCCTGAAAAAGAGAAAGACTGGAGAAATGATGCTTTGCTGTATGGGTTGGAAGATTCCGTTTCCGACAGCGTACTTTTTATTGAACAGGATTTTCTTGTTAAAGAACCTAAATACTTTTTTGAGAAAGTGATTAAATTTTCAGATCAATTCCATTTTATTGGGTATAAGGAGGGGGATAGAATACATCCTGCTTTTTGTTTGATTAAGAAGTTTTTAATAGATAATACCAGTAAGAATTTCTCAGTCATACCTTCCAAATACGATCATTTTGGATTATTCTTTAACGAAGTATTAGAACAGGCAAGGTTTACAGACATAACAAGATTAGAACTTGAGAACGGAAAAGACTTTTATCATATGGCAGGGCTAACCCAGAATTATCATTGTTATAATCAGGCTCAACCATTTTATAAACCTGATGAGTTTTTGACATATAATCATTATGTTCAGCAAGTTGATGTCCCAAAAAATGAATATTTTATGGCAGAAAGTAAAAAAATTGAAGGAAGTTTTGGTAAACGAGAGAATGAAAAAATTAAAAGTTTTTTCCCCAAGAAAGGAGATGAATAATATGAATGTTTTATGTATGCAGTGTAACGAAGAATTTGGCAGTCTTCAAGAGCTTCAGGAACATATGAAAAAAACTCATATTCAGACCCGTAGGCAGGAGTTTAAGGTTCCAGTGGATAGATCCATACCAAATATTAATCCTGTCAAGGATAAGCCATTAGAACCCCAAATTAAGGCTAAGCCATTTGTCCCTGTTCCCCCCGATCCGATTAAGCTTGAATATGTTTATCATGGTCAATGTCCTCAATGTAGGAATAATATAACTACTCTAAATATAAATATATCGGATAATGAGTACAGAATTGCGTGGTGTGAGGGGTGTAAACTACAGCTTGCCCAAAAAAGAGTTATCCCTATTGATAAGATGGACAATTACTGGGTAAAAGAGCAGGCGATTAAGAGGGAGGTGGAAGACAGTAAGTCCCTTATTAATAAGTTTAGATCAAGAAAATGATAGAAGATGCGATAATGGTTATTTTAATGCTTGGATCATCATTAGTTGTAGTCATTTTTATGATTAATGAATTAAAATGAAAAAAATACCAAACCCTCGAAAAATTCTTGATAATAAAGAACATGAATTAGGTATTTTATCAATGAATTATTCTTTTAAAGATCCATCTTTGGCTGGTTGGTATAAATATAAGAATAAATATTACCGATATGTTACTACTTTATTTGGTGTGGAATATTATGCTGAAGATGTTTATGAAGATGACTTTAATGGGGAGGAGATAGAAAAGTGAATTTTTTCTGCGATAGACACCATTCTGGTTTAGCTTATTCCCTTCGTCTGACTCTTGAAAAAAGATTAGGACACAAGATTTTTTTCCCGATTGGTATGGATTGGTTTCCTGACTGGTGGGATATTGCCAAACCATATAATCAAAGCGAGGCTACTGCCAAGCAATATCTTCAGATTACCCCTTATTTTACCCCCGTTGACGGTACAGTCCCCTTAAATACTATAAAAGGTATTAAATCCACTCATTATGAGGTAGATGATCTTGCTCATGGTGATACGTTTAAATCTATTACTTTCCAGCAATTTTTAGATATGGATATTGATGTGATTATCGCTTCTATTCCCGATCATTACATTACTTATACTAAATTAAGGGATAAATACAAACCAAAGGCAAAGGTTGTGTGCCAAGCTGGAAATATGTTTGATGAAGTGCCAAGACTATTTAAGGAAGGTATAATTAAGAATTTTCTTGCCTCAACTATTGAAGTTCCTGTTCCTAATGGAGTTAATGTTGTGTTTTATCATCAAGAAATTCCTATGTGTGAGTTTACCGAGCCAAAAGGTAATCGGATTTCGAGCCTTGTTCACTTGCTTCCTCAGCCTGAGGTATTTAATTATTATAAATCGGCTATCCCAGAGGCGATATTTAAGGCATTTGGTGCTGGTTGTCCTGATGGGTATGTCAGCAGTCAAAAAGGTGTGTGTGATACAATCCGGTCCAGTTCCCTCATTTTCCACCATAAACCATATGCTGATGGTTTTGGTCATGTTGTTCACTCTGCCGTTATGCTGGGTCGCCCCCTCATAATAAACTACGAAGAATACAAGACAAGACTGGCTGGAAAAATTTTAATAAAAGATCAAAACTGTATTAGCTTAGATAGTGGAGAAAGCAGACAAGAAATAGTCGCTAAAATTAAAAAACTTATTACTGATAAAAACCTCTTGCTTGAGTATTGTAAAAAGTCTTATAATCTGTTCAGAGAAGTAGTAAATTATGAGAAAGAAGCCGAGCAGATTACCGATTTTTTAAACAATTTAAAATAAAGGTATAAAGTATCGTCAAAATAATTATCGTTGATTGTAGGGCGACTGGTGAGGATATTTTTAGCTTCAACCATGCCATTCCTTTCATCTACTATAAATATTTCCATATAATTTTTAATTATGGAGCGTTAAGCTCCATTAAACTTATAATTTAACTTATTTATTGAACTAATTAATAATTTATTGTTTTACAGACTTTCTATATTTAAATAAAAAGCCATTTTCGTATCTTTCTATAAAGTCATAATTGCCCTTTTTAAGAGTATTTAACGATAAGCGTGTTGTTCCTCCTCCGCTTTTATTAACTGATATTTTTCTATCTTTTCCTGGTTTAATTAAAATAACTTTCTTTTTTATGTCATAATATAAATCTATAAAAGGACATTTCCCCATTATTGAAAATGCTTTTTTGTTAATAAATATCCAATTGTTTTTTATTTTGATATAACAACCTGTGTCTCGTGTTCCTTTTCCTTCGTATTTAACAAAGTTATAGATCATAAAAACATTTTTAAATTAGTAATAGAAAACTTTTTCAAATTGTCCTCTT
>Ga0172371_10007700_pt1 | contig 15254 bp, 14 predicted proteins | sample Lak12m_FD_114543 | JGI IMG/M metagenome (GOLD analysis project Ga0172371, IMG submission 114543) | Freshwater microbial communities from Kabuno Bay, South-Kivu, Congo - kab_022012_12m | ecosystem: Environmental > Aquatic > Freshwater > Lake | place: Democratic Republic of the Congo: South-Kivu... | reverse complement strand
CTCTCTTCTGTTCTGGAACTTATTAAAAAAGAAGCCAAATGTCAAGCGGTTAGCATCCACGATTTTCCAAAACATTGTACGGATCGGGCCGAAGCCCAATTATCCCTACATCTCTTTGATATCGCTGTCCCATTGACTTTAAAGCAAAAACTATGATATTCATTCTCTTGAAAATACCGTCAACCAAATCGATCGGAGATGCTTTTGGATATTGTGGGTATGCAGTTCACTCCAGCAACCCCTATATGGTGTATATGCTATACGATTCCCAAAGTGTATGACCTAACATACTTCTGCAATATTTCGCCTGACAAGAACCGATTTCTTGACATACTATGCCCATGAAGCTCTTGCTGATCAACCCACACTATGAAACGCAATTCATGACTGCACTTCCCCCGTGCAATTTATTGTATATCGCCCAAGCGGCCAGAAGTGCTGGGCACGAGGCAGAGATTTTAGATTTACCCCGTCTTATCTCCAAAGAAGGTCCGGATGTAGGTACAGAACGTATATGGCTCGCAGATAAAATCTTTTCGAGAGAATTCGATATAGTTGGCATCGGTGGCATTGTCACTGCCTACAAGGAATGTGAAGATCTTGTAAGGACAATTAAAAAAGGCGCCCCGGATATCCCGATAATTATAGGTGGATCAGTAGGCTTACCTCTCAAGGAATTGTGGCAAGAACACGCGCCAGTAGAATTCTTATGTGAGGGCGACGGCGAAATCCTCATAAAGCGATTTCTGGATTGCATGGAAAAGAATCCGGAGGATCTGAAAAAAATCCCCGGACTTCACTGGTTGAACAACGAAGGGGAGTATTGCGGCAACAAACCGGAGTTGCCTCGAAATCTCGATTACATTCCGTTTCCGACATTCGACGAAATCGACATTGACTTTTACACTGATAGCATGAGGAGATGGTTAAAAGAATCCCTGCGAATCAAATGTTATTTTCCCCGAAAAGACGATGCTGTTTTTCCCATAAATATGAGCAGGGGATGCCCTTGTCATTGCGCATTTTGTTATCATTTTGATTCCAATTATAGATACCATTCACCCGCATATATTGCGGATTGGGTCCAGTTCATGATAGAGCGTTACCATGCAACCGGATTCTTGGTTTGCGATGATTCGATATTCGTTAGCAAGAAATGGCTTCATGCCGTGTGCGATGAAATGATCCAAAGAGATATTGATACCAGTTTCTATACGTTAGGCGCCCGGGCCGATCTGGTTGATAGGTCGATTCTGGAAAAAATGAAAAGGGCGGGATATCGGTGGGTTAGTTATGGAATAGAATCTGGAAGTCAGAAAATTCTCGACCTTATGAAAAAGAAAACAACCGTAGAGGACAATCTGAGAGCGATTGCAACAACGAAGGAGGTCGGCTTGGAAATCGGCGCCACGTTGCTTTTCGGAATACCTGGTGAAAACGATGAAACCCTTAATGAAACAAGAGACTTCATGATTCGGGCGAACCTGGAGAAATGCGATTGGTATATTGCATTCGCCACACCTTTCCCAGGTTCAGAATTATTTCGGGAAGTTTTCGAAAAAGGCCTGATTCAAGACATTCGTGAATATTTGTGCGATCTTGGCAGCTATATGAACTATCGCTACAATCTGACCGGCATGCCTGGGGAGCATTTCATGAGAGAGGTCCGGCGCAGTTTGACGGATGCCGATATTCAGATACATCTGCGACGAAGGAATTACCCAAAAGCCTTGAAGATGTTGTTGGCGAAACACTTGAAAGGTATTTACCATTTTCTTGTGCCAACCAGATTGCATCCATCAGTTAGGGCGTTTCAAAAGAAATTATGCCGACAAATGTGATTAATTGGGATTGCCATGACAAAAGACGAAACCCTATTTATCGAGACTGCATTGAATAAAAAAACCGAAATCGTTGAAATCGGTTCCTGGACGGAGGATTGGGATCCGTCTCTGACATTTGCTGTGCCTTCCCATCGAAAAAGTTCCCACGAGGCGGTGTTATGGTTGTATCGACCTGCGACATCTGATCTGGTTCGTTGGACCATACCCTGCGGAAGGGAATCCAAGGCCGTTCGTGATTCCCTGGCCGCCTCCTTCGGGCAAAACGATCTGCCTTACGGCTACCCATCCTTGGATGCTTACACAAAATACGCGATGGTTCCCCATTCCATACAACCTTTAACCAAATCTGCGATTCTCGTATCACATCAGGGATTGAATCCGTTTGTTTTGGATACAAGACGACATGTCTTCCAAAGCGTGGGAAAAAACTCCGAACCATTGGAATTTTTTTATGCCGCCACGCCGGCCGTCTCTCAGGACCGAAAATCAGTCTATACAGCGCGTTGGAAAATCGAATACACGGCGCGCCTGGATGACCGGAGTGTCTTTTCGGAAATCGTCTGTATCGACGCCGAGGGAAACGAAAGAATCGTCCAGACTGTTCCTTTTGCCGATGTGCATCAACTCTCCCTGTCAAATGACGGAAGATACCTGGTGACGACCGAGTTCGGGCTGCTCCTGAACGGGTCTCCACCACCTATAAGAGAAACCAGTAGGAAGAGACAATGGGAGGCGCTCAAAGAAATCGGGCTCAAACCTTCGCGGATGGCGGTTATGGATCTCGAAAAGGGGGATTTCACTTTGTGGCAAGCCCCATGGCCGTCATCGGCGCATATCGTTTTCGATCCCGATGAGCCAGGAGTGTTTTACCTCTCCTGTCACAACCTGGGAATCGTCGGAGGCAGACTGGTTTATTTCGGACCTGGGAAGCTGTTGCGAATGAAAATCGAGACCGGTCTTCCCAGTATCGACAAAACCTACACGCACGGTGCTTTTTACCGTATCACCACTCACGACATCGTAAGGATGGATGGAAAAAAGGCGGTCGCCGTCACGCTGTATCCCAACGCATGTGAAATCGTTGATGCCGACAGTTTTATAGGAATCGATTCTTTCAATTTGTTCGAAATCGCCGGACTTCAGGATGAAAGAATCAAGTACCCCAACATCGGAGGGTTGTATCCGTTCAGCGTCGCCCAGGGGGGAAAGGAAGACACGCTTTTTTTGAATGGCAGCCAATGCCTTTATGTTGTTAAAAACAATGGAAAACAAAGAACTGCCCGTTCCAGCGATTTCAACCGCGATCCCGATATCATGGTGCTTGGCCATACGAGCCGCTATCTTGAAAACCTGATTGCAGGGTGAGAACGCCATTGAGACTTCGAACAAAAGACTGTTGACTTTTACCGTTACGAGGATTTTAGAAATGACGCAATACAAGAAGAAGATCACCGTACCAGAAGGGGTGCTGGAGCAGAAGTTGGAAGACGAGATCGTTTTTCTGAACATGAATACGCAATACTACCATGGGCTCGACGAAGTGGGGACGCGTATCTTGAGTCTTCTCAAGGAGCATGGAGATGTAGACGCTACTGTTTCCGCCCTTTTATCGGAATTCGACGTGGAAGAAAGCGTTTTGCGAAAGGATATTGATGACATGATCGAAAAGCTCCGAGAACGCGGATTGATCGTTGTTGACGAATAGCGGTTTTCAGCTGATTTTCAGGCGCTATGGATGTGCCCTTATGGTTCTTTTCTCGAAGCCTAAAGTTTGCACCCGAACTTCAAACGAGCAAATGGAGGCTGCACTAGATGAAAATCTTAAACGGAAAAGCTCAAAAATATGAGTGCGATACTTGCGATTCACCATCTTGATGGTATGCCCGTAGAAGAGGGGCTTGCGGACAAACTTGCAAAATTCATGGCGTTCGAAGGCTCCGGGGATGTAGGTGTGTGGCGAGACGGGTCGATCACTCTGGCGTGTGCAGGCTTTTACCCGGTTACGGACGTGAAGGATCGCAAACAGCCGTTTACGCTTGACAATGAGGTTTACATTGTCGCTAATGCGCGGGTGGACGGCCGTGATGAACTGATCAAACGTTTACGTTCATCGGGGAGGGTTGTGCCGATGGATTGCGCCGACCACGAACTCATTCTTCACACCTATCACGCCTGGGGCCGGTCGTCTCTGGAACACTTGATCGGCGATTTTGCCTTCGTCATCTGGGATGGCCGGATGCGCCGCATTTTTTGCGCTATCGACCAATTCGGTGTCAGGCAACTTTATTTTTCACAAATCGAGAACCGCTTAATCCTGTGCAACAGCCTGCCCTGCTTGCTGCGGTATCCCGGTGTTTCAGGAACCCTCAACGAGACGGCAATAGGAGACTACCTGCTGTTCGGTATCAATTGCGACCGGGGAACGACCGCCTACGCGGATATTGCGCGAATGCCTCCAGGCAATACATTAACCGCAGCCAACGGAAAAATAATGCTGAACCAGTATTGGACATTGCCGGAAGACTACGGGAGACGGTACATATACTGCAAACCCGTTGAATACGTTGAGGATTTCTTGCGGCTGTTTGACCAGGCGGTCGCAGATCGCCTTCGGACCGACCGTGCGGCTCTGCACTTGAGTGGGGGTCTCGATTCCGGAAGCATCGCGGTTTCGGCCAGCCGTCTTTCTGAGCGAGATAGCAAGCCCTGCGAGTTGCGGGCTTACACTATCATCTACAATAAGATCATTCCGGACGCGGAAGGCCATTTCGCAGCCTTGACGGCAAAGGCCGCGGACATCCCCGTCGAATACATGGTAGCTGAAGATTTCATTTCAAACGCGCCTGAACCGGAGCCGAGTTGGATTCCGCCCCAACCCCTGCTCATGCCCTTCAACATAGCGGAAACGGAGATCAATCGTCGAGCGGCCTCATTCTGTCGGGTTCTTCTGGTGGGATTCGGGGGCGATCCGGCGTTCTCCCGAGATTTCGAACCGGAGTGGAGGGTGCCGGATTTCGGCCGGGGATATATGGCCCTGGTAGACGACCTGCTGGAAAACCTTTTTCCGAAAATCCGGGTTTTGTTTTCTGGCAAGTTGGGACGAGGAAATGGCCGAACAAACGAGAAGGGATTCGTAAGCCACTTTCCTGACTGGTTAAATTCCGATTTCGCCAGACGGGAAAGATTGGAGGAAAGGTGGAAAGATCATTTGATGCAACCACCCCGAAAAGGCATTCGCGGCATGTTTACCGCGCCCCTTTGGTCGAACTTCTTCATGGCATCCGAACCAGGTTTCTTATCCCTGCCCCTCGAGGTCCGATACCCCTTTTTTGACAAACGTCTTATCGATTTCTTGGCGATGGTTCCGACCAGACGTTGGCGCCGGAGGAAAAAGCTCCTTCGCGTGGCCATGCGAGACAGGTTGCCAGACCAAGTACGTTCAAGACCCAAGGTGCCACTTTTAGGAAACCCTCATTTCGTTCTTTTTGAAAAAAAGGGAGTTGCAAAATGGATGAAGGATATGATAAACAGATCGGAAATGATGCCGTTTGTCAATGCAAACAGATGGTTAGAATCAATAGAGAAACCAGGCTACAGTCTGTCGATGGATTGGTATTATACTCAAAACGCTCTTAAGGTCGCTTATTGGCTAAGTCGAGGCTATAAGCATGATGAGGTAACGCATACCACCACAGGGGAGGGTTGATTATGAAAACAAATGAGGAAGGCAACAGCTTGGTATTGGATGGAAGCCATGGTGCAAAAAAGGCCTACAGGACCCCGCAAGTGCATGACTACGGCTCGGTAGATGAATTGACACAAACCAATGAATATTCTGCTGGTTATGATTTTGATGGAGGTAGTTACCCAAACATGTATGCCTCCTGATACTTCTTATCCCATAGATTAGTGATTGATTTCTTTGTTTCTTAGGGGATTCCAAAGAGGACTCTGCGGTTTTTGAAAAGCTGATGGAATCCATTCTTGCAGAGCTTGGATTCGCCCATTTCGCCCAAGGGAAACGACCACCGGCCTTGGCGAAGATGATTTTTGTTTCAAGTTTGCCATTGAGGTGTGAGCGTTATCCCCATTCGGTGATGTGGGACTATGCATAACATTGAAAAAAGGCAGGTGCAAACCTATCATTACGACTGCTACGGCTTGAAAATAGGCGCTAATCGACGTCTCACTGGACTTATGGAGGCGTCCTTTCGAGATCGCCCGGATATTTTCGTAACCTGCCAAGAACATAGAGACGAAATCGACCGACAAGATTTCGACTGGCGGCCTTTCAACGGCGCAGGCATGGTTAATGCGGATTCGATTCGTACAGTTTGGGCGGCCGAAAGAAACGGCGTCTCTTATCTTCGACTCCATTTCCAGTCTCCCGTGGATACTGAATTCATTCGGTTTGATATTGATCCAATAATCGATAGGATCCGGGTAGTGTGGACATCAAAGTGCAATACAATAAGTGACGCCGTTTCACTTCTTATGCAACCCGTGTTAGGGGCCGTACTTCGTTTGCGGGGGACACTTTGCCTCCATGCTGGAGTTCTTCGTATCGGTAATGAGGCAATCGCCCTGGCAGGGTCCTCGGGAGCAGGCAAATCAACCACAATCATGGCACTTGCAAACCATAATTATTCGGTAGTATCTGATGAAATGGCGACGATTACTAAAACTAAAACTAAAACCGAAACCCCTTGTGTCCTTTCGTCAGGACTTTCGCACCCAACCGTACGACTTTGTGATGGCGCAGCTAATCAGATAGCCGATTTCCTGGAAGTACCGCCCCCATGGACGCGACTTCTGCCAGTCGAGGATAAGAGGTATTTTTTGCCGACCCTGAATAAGCAGGTCACAGAACCAGTCCCTCTGAAGGGGATTTACATACTGAGTCCCCGGTCAAGTTCCCACGGAATCCATATCGAAAGGTTGTCGGGGCCAAAAGCAATGATTGCCCTCTTACCCCACACGTTTGCGCGGTGGGTTCTCAACGAAAAGCAAAAGACGTTAGAGTTCGCACAGATTGGAGAGTTGGTGAGAAGAATACCCATTTTCGCTGTGGAAAGGCCAGACGACATTGCGCGTCTTTCTGAGCTCGCGACTCGAATCGGTGAACACGCGGCGAGGCTGTAAAGTGCATGCCGGGATTGAATTCTTTGCAGTCGTCTTGCCGGAACAGCGCGTTCGACAACGCTTTTTCCCAGACAGCTCGTATGCTGGCGCCAGGTCTACAGACTTTTCTAACCAACCAGCAAGATCAAACGGTTGTTCGGACTGAGCTCCTGCCTCATCTTCCGCAGATTCTGCAGGGCGGGTACGAGTGCCGTCTGACAGCCGGGTCCAGCCGTATCGACATTCACCAGTGCGCCAGAAATGTAACCGAAGATCAGTTGTTATTGATGCGTTTTCTCGAGCGAATGGACCATGCCGGGTCTCATTGGCGAACACTGCGCCGTTTCTGCAATCAATGGATGACGCCTTCGAATTCAATCCATACCGGCGTTTGGGAAATCTGGATGGAATACGACGCCCTTTTTGGAGCCACAAGACCGAACCTTTTCTTCGGGCTTTCAAGGGAACTCGACCTCCCATTGTCGGTCGAAATCACAGAGCAGATTTGCTCACTGTTTTTGAAAGAGCATGGAAAGAACAATATCATAGACCATATCCGCCATTACGCCGAAGTCCTATTTGGAAAAGAAGTAATCAGTTATTTGGGCCTGATGCTGGGGCGCCCAGCAAAGACAGTCCGCATCAATGTTCGTGGAGTCTGTCCGGAACGCTTTGAGGAATATTTGAAACTGGTGGAGTGGCCTGGACCGATGGAAAGAGTCCGCTGGCTGAAAAATGAGTTCTTTTCGGACATCGAGCGAATCATTCTCTGCCTCGATGTCGGCACGGTGATCGGTCCGACCATAGGGTTCGAATGCGAGTTTTCCGAGCAACCACCCAGGGAGAATGGGTGGGAACGATTCCTGAATAAACTTGTGATTCACAAACTGTGTTCTCGGCCGCGGGCCGATGGCATCCTCTCCTGGCCAGGGCTTGTCACCCCTAACAACACAAAATCTCCCTGGCCAGACTATTTGATACTTGCTTCTATTCTCGGGGAAAAAAAGGGCTGCTCTGTGATCGAAAAAAGGATTAGCCACTTGAAAATCAGCCTTGACTTCAAAGGCGCGATTAGCGCAAAGGGTTATCTTTGGTACAACAGCGATTGGCGCTTTCAGGACTCCTGAAAATTTCACACAACCGGCTCTTGAACTTTACTATGCCAACAATAGGCGGAAAGAATTCAAAAAAAACCTCGCAAGATTTTCGTTCCTGCCGGGCGGATGTAATAGACGCCTTTTATTCAAGAGAAAGCATAAATGAGTGGAGAGCAATCCTGGGTGACGGTTTCCACTACCACTTTGGCTTTTTCGAAGGGGACGAGGACCTGAAAACCGGCCAAGAAAAGACCGTCCGGGATTTCTATTCGTACATTGCCCCGGGTTCCACGGTTCTCGATATAGGATGCGGTTGGGGAGGGCCGGCTCGGATGCTTCGAAATGAACTGGCTTGCGAAATCCTTTGCGTGACTATCAGCAAGACCCAGGCGGCATTCTGCCGTGCGTCTGGCCTGTCTGTCGAAATCATGGATGTCGAGCGCCAACTGCCCAAGAAAGAATTTGACGTTGCCTTTAGTCTCGAATCCATGGAACATATTTTCGACAAGTCGGCATTGTTGCGCCGCCTTCGGAAACACGCCTCTCGACTCGTCCTTTCCACCGGTTGCATCGCTGATGTCGAAAAGCAACCAAGGCGCTCGTTTGGAGGGTCGATTCGATTCTGCACGCCTGAGGATTTGAAGGGATTTTTAGAAAGTTCAGGCTGGTCTATTATTAGCACAAGAAACCGAAGGTTTCAGTCCTTGAGAACGCTCGCACTCTGGAAGCGGAACTTCGACTGCGAGTTCGGAAAGAAGGAGGCGACTGGGCAGTTGAACGTCCTGAGAAATCTTGTCGAAGAGTCCCTCCGCTCTCCTTTGCGCTGGGGTCTGGCCCATCCGCTTGTGGACATAATCGCAATTTGAATTTGGAAAAACACGAATGACCGTGGAAGCTGCGTTTCAATTTATTAAACTGTTGCGGCAAGCTCCTGAAATGCGTTCGCATCTGAAACAGCGGCTGGAACGATTAACATTGGACGACATTGTATCCGAAGGGATGAAGCAGCATCTTGAATTCACCCAGGATGAACTGGCGGAAGCGTTCAAGCACGACTGGAATATGAAAAGGCTTCGCTACAGTAGAAAAGGGGCCTGAATATGGATTTGCGGCTTTTAGGCAAACGCGCTCTGGTGACTGGCAGTACGAGAGGAATCGGGGAAGCGATCGCCAGGACTCTTGCCGCTGAAGGTGTTTCCATAGTGATTCAGGGACGAGACGAAGCTGAGGCGCAACGCATTCTTGCTGATATTCGGCGAACTGGGGGCCAGGCCGCTATGAGTATTGCCGACTTGACCCAAAGAGGGGCTGCCCGGCGAATCGCTGAACAATCGATTGATGCTTTCGGCGGCATAGACATCCTTGTGAACAACGCAGGAAGTTTTCCGCGGGAGCGTTGGTTCGGCACGCCCTTTTCTTTTAGATCTCCAGTGTTTCGCATAAATGTCGAAGCAGCAGTGCGTTTGATCCAGTTGCTCGCACCCGGCATGAAAGAAAGGGGGTGGGGCAGGATCATCTGCGTTGGCAGCATCCTTGCGGCCAGACCCGGAAAGACGTTTTTCACGTATTCGGCCTCTAAAGCCTCCATCGCGAACCTGTCTCTTTCCCTGGCTAACGAGCTTGCCGGGACAGGTGTGACCAGTAACACGATCAGTCCCGGGGCCATACTGACCCGTCGTATGAAAGGGATCGTCATCGGCACTGCGCATGCGCAAGGATGGCAGAAGAACTGGGCTGAGATGGAAAAGGATTGTATTTCCATGATTGCTCCGAACCCGAGCGGACGGTTCGGACGACCCGAGGAAGTGGCCGACGTGGTCGCTTTTTTGGCAAGCCCTCGATCAGACTATATAAACGGCGCCGATATCCGCGTGGATGGCGGGGCATCGATTATTGGTTGTTAGGTCATGAAACACCTGCGTCGAGGTTAAGCCCTTGGGCGATAGGCCCGCCATCAGAAAAACGAGCGGAATCGCAAGAGGAAATACATGCACATAGAGCGCTTGTTTGAACCCCTTTCACTCAACGGCATGATTCTTCCTAACCGGTTCGTTCGTTCAGCGACTTGGGAAGCCATGGCTTTGCCGGACGGTTGTTGTTCGGACGACCTCGTTCAAACAATGGAGAGACTTGCTTTGGGGGGCGTTGGAATGATCGTTACGGGCCACGCTTTCATTAGCCCTGAAGGCGCTGTTCCTCGGCAACTTGGAATGCATTCCGACGCGCTGATTTCTGGATTGGCGCGCATGGTAGACGCTTCTCGCAAGGCAGGTTCGAAAATTGTAGCACAGCTTTCCCATGCAGGATTCCACGCATACCCTTCGGATCCTGGGCAAGACATTCTCCTACCTTCGCGCGTGACATCCGATCGGGGACGTTCCGTAAGGGAAATGAGCACGGAGGACATCAGAAAAACGGTTGAAAAATTCGGCAATGCCTCGGCCAGAGCGAAGAAGGCCGGTTTCGACGGGGTTCAAGTCCATGCTGCCCATGGATACCTGCTGAGCCAGTTCCTCTCTCCTTACTACAACAAACGCACGGACAGCTACGGCGGTAACGTCGAGAATCGCGCGAGGATCTTACTGGAAACCATCAGAGAAATCAGAACACGTGTCGGGAAAGGCTATCCTGTTCTCATCAAAATCAATTCCGAGGATTTTACCGAGCCCGGTTTATGCGTCGGGGAACTATTGGAAATCGCCGAACTGTCGCAATCGGCCGGGATAGACTGCATTGAAGTCAGTGGAGGACTTCTCGCAGCAGACAAGAGACAAGGCCCTGTACGCGTCTCATATAGGACTGGAGATGACGGCAGAGGCTATTTCGAGGACGCGTCCTGTCGGTTGAAGAAGAGACTCCATATTCCTGTAATACTCGTCGGGGGAATTCGATCGGTTGAAACCGCGACACGCATCCTTGAACAAGGGATTGCGGACCTGGTTGCCATGTCCCGCCCCTTGATCGCGGAACCCGGCCTGGTTGGGAGATGGAAAAACGGTGACCTAAGTCCGTCGGTGTGCCGTTCCGACAATTTATGTATCAGAAATCTGAGACTCGGTAGACCTTTTCGATGTTTAGGAATAACATAACTTTTTAAGGAGACGACAAATGAATATCGAATTGTCCACCCGCATCGTTCGCTCCGACGGCCCGGTCTCGGCCCCGGTGGATGACGAACTGGTCATGGCCGATGTGGACGCCGGAAAATATTACGCTTTCAACAATGTGTCTGCGGCCATCTGGAACGGGATTGAAAAGGAGATTACGGTTCAGGATCTCTGCCTGAAGCTTCAGGCGGAATATGATGTATCGCCGGAGCGCTGTGAAACCGAAGTCCTCCAGTTTATCAATGAACTGCACGCCAAGGGGTTGGTCAACATTGCCCGATAAAGACATTGATTGAGCCATGAGCGCCATTTTCGGATTTGTTCATCTGGATGGCCAATCCGCATCCAAAGAGCAGTTGCAGGCCATTGCCTCAGCCCTTAATCACTGGGGGCCTGATGGCGTCAATATTGGCTGCCATGGTTCCGCAGCTCTGGGCCACGCCCTTCTCGCCATCACGCCGGAATCGCCTTATGAGACGATGCCGTTTCACGACTCGGATTCGGACCTGTTCCTGACGGCTGCTGCCAGGCTCGACAACCGGGATGAGCTACTGGATTTTTTTCAAATTCCCACGGCGGACCATCCCACGTTTCCTGACGGCCGGCTGGTTTTTCTAAGCTACCGGAAATGGGGTGAAAACAGCCCCAAACATCTTTTCGGCGACTGGTCTTTCGCGGCCTGGCACGACCGGGACCGCAGACTCTTTCTGGCCAGGGACCAACTGGGCAATACCGGGCTCTATTATTATTACCGCCACCCTGTTTTCGCCTTTGCCTCCCATCCGGACGGAATTTTCGCCCTTCCCGGAAACCCGCGCCGCATCAACGAGAAGCATATCGCCTCCTATCTCACGTTCACTTCTCTGGGGGAAAAGGAAGACACCTGCTGGATTGACATCCGCATGCTCCTGTGCGGTTTAGCCGTTACCGTCACCCCGGAGGGGATCAAAAAGCATCTCCATTGGGAGATTAAAGAGCAAGCGCCCGTCTGGCAGGCGCGGGATGAAGATTATGTGGAGGGGTTTCTCCACCATTACCGGGCCGCGGTGAAAACCCGTCTGCGCTCTCGATATCTCATAGGGTCCACCCTGAGTGCAGGACTGGATTCCGGATCGGTCACGGCCCTGGCAGCCCAGGCTTTGAAAACCGATGGCCGAACCCTCACCGCTTTCACCTCCGTCCCCCGCTTTCCTGCCGATCACCTGGCCCCCGGCGCCCTGGCCGATGAATGGCCCCTGGCCCGCGCCGTGTCCCGGGAATATGATAACATCGACCATCAGCCCATTGACGCGGCCGGCGTCAGCCCCATCCAGGGCATCAAACGCGCTGTCGCCATCATGCGCGCCCCCCAGCACGCGGCGGCCAATGAGTTCTGGATCATGGCCCTGCACGATGCGGCCAGGGAGCAGGGAATCGGAGTGATGCTTACAGGGCAGTTGGGCAACGGCGGCGTTTCCTGGAGCGGGGGCCTAAACCGGATCCTGTGGCTCTTTGCTGAGGGGAAATGGGATGAGGGCGTGAAGGCTATGGCCCAATGGAAAAACCGAACCGGCCCTTCCTGGATTCGGACCATTGCCGGCAAGGTGGCGAAGCCCCTGCTTTGGCCCCACATGCAGCGATTCCAGGGACTTATGAACGGCCTCGCTCCCCCCTGGGGTCATCACGGGGCCATTCATCCGGATTTTGCAGCGCGAATGGATTTGCAGCAGGCCGCTGAAAAACGAGATGAAAACAAAGCCTTCATTCAGGCGATCAAGCCTTTTGAAGAACGTCGCCTGACCCTGTTGCGCAACGGCGCCATGGTGGGCCCTATCTGGCATACGACGGGAACCGCCTTCGGCATGGAGGTGCGGGACCCCACCTCGGACATCCGATTGCTTGATTTTTGCTTGACAATTCCGGCCGATCAGGATACATATCATGGCGGTCAGCGAATGCTCATCCGACGGGCCACGAAAAACATCCTGCCGCCAAAGGTCCAATGGAATACGGTACGGGGAAAACAGGCAGCGGATGTGGCGCTTCGAATGTTGGAATACCCAGCAGAAATGGATGCGGCGCTTGCCCGGTTTCAGGGGCACCCGGATGTTTCCCGGTATCTCGATCTTAAGGTCATGAAAGGTGTCTGGCAGGACCTTCAGAGACAGGTTGCCCGCCTGACAGCCGAACGCAGTGGACGCATCCTTTTACGGGGGATCATGTGCGGGTGCTTCATCGAAGCCGCCACCATGTGACAAGCAAGAAGGGTTCGCGATCATTTTTATTCGTTGGAACTGAGGAAGCGTTTTCAGTTAATGGAATCAGGCGGGCTTATCACTTCATTAACCGTATCATAATTGTCTTTACACCTTCATTCCGGCGAAGGTCGGCATCCAGAACCAGTACAGGGGAGTTCTGGTTGCCGAATCAAGTCATGCATGACAAAGACGTCGGCACTATTTCGAGACACTTAAGAAGGCCAACTTTCAACATACCAACATAGAGGAGGAAAACCCATGGAAGATCGTATGCTGAAGGAAGAAGGAACAGGAACGTTTTTCTCACCGTCCCAATCCCATGGAAAAAAGGCCTGGCAGTCGCCAAGCCTCACGGAAGTGGATTATCGAGAGACGAGAGCTGGTGGATCCTTTATTGAGATGGACGGTGGCGGCTACTCGTGAGATGATTCATGCCACATGATGGTGAGGGCGGCCTTCTCTGTTGTTCGTGAGTCGGCCGTAGGATGGTGGTCTGTCTTTTTGCCGCTGATTTCCGCCGGGAGAATAGCTTTTCAGTTTTTGAGGTCCTATCTCAAAAAGCGGGGTAGGTGCGCCTTCAGCCGCACAGCGTGCAATGCAGTGCGGCCGAAGGCTTTACGGACACAGCTCTCGGGGCCGCTCACGCCCCTAAAAAACCATTCCACATTCAGAACGCCTTTCTGTTCACGCTGGCAACCCTTCGGCCGCAGGGTGGGTACCTAGTAGGCGTGAGCCACGCAATTCCGAGCTGCCCAATGTATTACAGACGCAACGAGACATTTTCATTTTACCGGAATGGCGCTGTTTACCTCAAGTCACAGAACTCCGATAAAACCTTCAAGATCGAAGGAACAGGGCGGAGGATTTGGGAGTTTCTGGAATATCCCGTTTCCGTGGACGAAATTGTGCGCAGGCTTTCTTGCGAGTTCTCCGGCGACGCAGAAGATATCGCAGAGGAAACGGCCGCATTTCTCGAACTCTTGCTGAGCAATGGATTTGTATCACAGCGAGCTGTCCCCCCATCTTCCGAAGACAAACAACGCTTTCGATATCTTCATTTATTGAAACGTTCCCTGGTGAACCTTATCTATCCAGAACATGAACTGCGGATTCGCTTTCTTGAAAAAAATCAGGAGGGAATGCAAAGACTTGAGCTGAAGAGATACTTGCGGGACATTCGATACCGTGAACCTCAATTGTACAGTGACCTCATTGACAGCAAACATGCTATCGGCCCTTCAGCCCAAACCCCCTACAGGTTCAGTCACACCATGATCAGCTTGCCAGCTCTTGAAAACATTGAGAGATGCTCAGAAATTGTCTTTTGGGAAAATATTCCCGGTGATTTCATGGAAGCCGGCGTATGCCAGGGGGGTGCAACCATTTTTATGCGCGCCCTCCAGGTCTGTTATGGTCAGCAAAACCGCAAGACGTGGGCAGCGGATTCTTTTCAGGGAGTGCCGAAACCTGAATCGCAGCCGGATATAGAATCCGGGATAGACTGGTCTGAACCTTCAGCGCCATACTTCTCGTGTTCTCTTGAAACGGTGAGAGACAATTTTTTGAGATATGATCTTTTGGATGACAACGTTGAGTTTTTGCCAGGATGGTTTTCAGAGACTCTTCCCGAAAGCCCCGTGCGGAAGCTTGCCATCCTGAGACTTGACGGGGACCTGTACTCATCAATCATGGTGGCATTAGAGAACCTCTACCCTCTTTTGGTACAGGGCGGGTTCTTGATTGTGGACGATTACGGCATCTTTGATTTTTGTCGTCGCGCAGTGGATGAGTACCGTGCGAAGCAATCAATTGAAGAACCCATTCATTTCGTCAACCAAAGTGTTATTT
>Ga0172371_10007697_pt1 | contig 15256 bp, 8 predicted proteins | sample Lak12m_FD_114543 | JGI IMG/M metagenome (GOLD analysis project Ga0172371, IMG submission 114543) | Freshwater microbial communities from Kabuno Bay, South-Kivu, Congo - kab_022012_12m | ecosystem: Environmental > Aquatic > Freshwater > Lake | place: Democratic Republic of the Congo: South-Kivu... | reverse complement strand
GTCAGGGTGGTCTCCACGGTGATCCAGTCCACCACCTGTCCAGGCATCTGGACCATGTCGGTGACGGTCTTGAAGATCATCCGGTAATTCGCGTCCGAAAACACCTCCGAGCTGAACCCGTCGGACAGCGCCCTGCTCAGAAGAAAGCGATCATTGAGGAATCCACACAAGACCTTGGCTTCAATCTCTCTCGACATATCTCTTCACCGGGCGACGTAACTAAGGAATACAATCACTTTTATAGCACTTGCCAGGATTTCTGTCCGATTTGGATTTGCGAAAGGGATGGCGATGGTCGTTCGATTTTTGGTGGGGCAGGCATCCTGCCTGCCCAAGAATGGCGGGCAAGATGCCCGCCCCACCGGAGCATCGCCATTATCGGACACTATGTCTAGCAAACGCTGCAATCGTTTCTTGCAGGAAGATGCCGGGAAAAACCCACGGTTTTCGCGCACAGGAGCCTCGGCAAATTCTCCCTGAAAAAACGCTCGACTATGGCCTAGCTTAGAAAGTAGCACCCGAGATCGTCCGGTGTCAAGTTTTGCGGCAGCAGCTTTGCACTCGCAGGCTCCAGCAGGTCCTACACCGATTCGCGTTCAAACAGTGAAGCCAGCTGCGACGGTTGAGGGCCGCGAATCGGTGTTCCCCGATCACATGGGACGCCGGACTTCCTCGTGACCGCAGCGACGTGCTCCCGGACGAATCGGGAGCTCATCCTGGAACGCCATCGTCGTTCGAGTTCAAAGTAAACCGCCATTGGCAGATACGTTCCGGGGGGTGGGGGTCGGTCGGCGCATGAACGCACTCCACCTTTATGGCCGGGTCAATTTCTTTTGAGAAGTTCCTGAACTCGGCCCAGTGCATTTCCTTGCACTGGTATTCGCCGAGGTTCCTTTTCAGTCTTGCCGTCTGTGTGGGGCATTTCGCCACAGAGATGATGACTTCGCCGTCCCTATGATCAACGTCGTATCCTACCATTATCGCCCACGGGAAATACTCGAGCGCCTTGACGAATCCATCGAGCCCCTTTTCGGTAATGTTGAATCGTTTGATTATATCTCTTGCGGCGAGTCCCGCGACCTTGCCCCACACCCTCTCGTTAAAGTGGTCGGCCTTTGCGGTGCCTTCTTCTTCCTCGATGTAGATGTACCAGAAGGAGTCCACCACCCGGTAGTGCCAGAATAGAAAGTCCAGGTAATTCCGAAGTTCCTCCTTGCTCATGCTGTCGAATTCCATTGGTCAGGCCACCTTCCTCTAGTTTCTTTGTTTGGAGCCGGTAGAACCAGCTGAATCTTCGTTAACGACTACGCGAATGAAACTGCCTCAGATTCGGGTCTGGAAGCTGCATCGTGGCACGATCGCGGCTGTTACCCGAGTTCTGAGACAGTCTCGAATGCCACCCCAATCAGCGAAGCCTGAATATCTGGAAATCCGCGGCGGCAAGAAACACAGGAAGTCCTCGCACAGCATCGTGGTAAATCCCCCTGGTTCTCTCCGAGCGCCTTTTCCACGATACGGGGGTCGGGTTCGAGTCCATTCGAGCATTGGCTAGGCCGGGCAGAAAACACACCCCGCCCCGGCAGTGCTCGGCAAGGTGGAAATCGTGGAGGCTCGCTGCCAGGTTTTCGACTTCATGCTCATTGAAGTGAAAGGCCTCCGCATCCCATTCCGCCAGCGGCTCGATAGTGCACCCCCCATCTTGATCATCACCCCTATTTGGTCTGCGTGCCGCCTGAACGAATCCTTGAGCTCTTCCGGGAGATCCTTCCAAACCGCCGGTGCTGCGCCGACACCCGCCGGCGCTACGCAGAACTTCGACCTATCCAATGAGCGTCTGAAAATAGCTTGCGCGACTATTTCGTGAGTACCGCCCAGCACGAGCTCCGGAGTGCATATCCTCTCCAGGAGCCCGAAGGCGAAAAGCGACCCAAACCCTTCACGGGCCTCGTCCACGCCGTGGAGCAGAGTCCCCACCCCGCCCTCGTGAGACATTCGGACAACGATGGGCACATCTATGCCATGAAGGTGTTTGCGCAGAATAAGAGCCGCTGCAAGTCCGCGGGAATCGCTGTCCAAGCAGACGTACACGCTTGTAATGACGGGTCGGCCTTCGGAATTGAACAGGAAATCTCCTGCCAAAAATTCAGAGGACTCCACGTCAAGACTCAGGCAGGCCAGATCACACACGCGCCGGAGGAAAGGATTCCTTAAGAGCAAGAGCCTTTTTTTCTCCTCAGCCTTTCGATCTATCAGTGTCACCCTGAGACGCTCACCGCCGGCCGAAACCTTGGACCGCCACGCCCTGGCCGCGGAGACAATGAGGCTTTCCCCCAACATTCCCACTCCTACGACCAGAAGGTGCGGAGATTCGTCGGAATCGACCTCAAATGGAGGATGATCTTCCAGTATGGCCTTGGCTCCCAGAAGATAGCTGTTGAAAAACTCCAGCCGAAAAGCGTCCGCAGTGCCCATCGCAAGCTCGTGGCCCTTTAGCAACCTGCACAGGTCCAGGTCATCTATTTGGACAACACAGTTCAAGGGCGCTCGCCTGCGTTTTTTCACCAGGTCGCGGGCGTCAACGGCCACCTCGGCGTTGATGCCGTCGTCCCCGCACACTGAGACGACCACATCAGCCCTGGCGACCCCCGCGGTCAAAAGCACGTCATCGTCCGAAGCATCGCCGATGATCACCGCTGCTCCCATTTCGCGGCAGCGGGCTACCAGCTCGTTGCCGATGTCACGCTCAATGACCACCACCCTGCGGCCTGTCGCGAGGAATCCCCTGGCCAGCCTCAGCCCTCGTCTTCCAAGACCGCAGATGACTACATGATTGCTCAGAAACTTGACTCTAAGGATTTTGAGCTCATCACGGAAGACGACCGCCAGAGCCGTTATGGCAGTATAGACCGCAGCGGCGGGTGCGAGGAATCTGGCCACGTCCAGGGCCCAGTTGTCGCCCGTTGGGACGGACCCCGATTCCATTGTGAACAGCTGTAGGGCCAGATAGAAAATGTCCCATGTAGAGCGCTGTTCACCAAGGCGACCGAAATGGCGTGCAAAGCCGAGACACCCAAGGACCAGGGACACCAACCAGACTGCGGCCACAATATGCCATTCGTGATTGACGAGCCACTTCTTGAGCCGCTTCTTACGGTTTGATCCTGGAGCTTGACTTTCCGGACCGCAAACCGGTCCCGCAGGAGGCTCAGTCATGGGAACTCCCATGGCGGCAAGCGCCACAAGGAAGCATGAGAGAGTCAGTAGGACCGGCATCTTGCCGGTCCCCCAAAGGCAGCACATTCGGCAGGAGCCAGTTCGTTCGGCACCGCCACTAACATCACTCGCTCACAATAGAAACACGGCAGCCGTATGTCAACATGACGCCTTGGTTCACGACTGCGCAATTACGGTTGCGTATACACAGCGGGTTCGAACGATGATACGACTGCCGGGTAGGGGCGGGGTTTATCCCCGCCCATTGTTCCAGGAATGATGAGACGGGCGGGGTTAAACCCCGCCCCTACGTCCGTTGCGGCTCCCTCCGGCCATGCTTGCGAGAGCACCGGTCCGTAACCTTATTTAGGAAAACAAGTACTTAGCCCCGGTTGATGACGTCCACCTACTGTGATAGATTGCCCGCCATGCCTCGAGAGCAACCCATCGCATCAATATTCGGCCGCATCGTCCGCGTGGTCAAGAAACCCGCGACCGCCCCCAAGGGAAAGTATAGATTTCGAGGCTTGGAACTCTCCCACGAAGAGGACGGCGACCGCATCTTCCTGATGTTTCCCGAGTTCTGGGGTGAAACAGTTTACGATTTCCCCTTGATGTGTTGCGAAGGCATGGAGCTTATGGCTCACGGGCTGGAGCTGAACAATCGCTTGGACCAGGGAGCGATCATCTACACGGTTACCCAAGGGACGCTACTCGTTCTTGAGCCGTTTCGGCCCGTCAGCGTTACTGAAGCCGTGAAAGCGACCACCTGCCTCCGATCCGTGGACGCGAGGCTTCGCGACGGATCCGAGGAACCGTTCTGGATGGCCAAGGGCAAAATGATCCACGGAATGCTGGAAAGCGTCCTCCGGCACAGCCTGGAAGAATGGCCGCCGGCATTCGAAGAGGCTTATCAGGATGCCTTGCCTTCGTTCATGCCGGTTCTGCCGGGAACGGGAGTCAAAGTTGACGAAGAGGCTTTCAGGGACGAGTTGAGAACCCACTTCGAGCACATCTGCTCCTGGGTGAGCCAAAATCGCGACAAGATGCCCGCCCTGGAAACTGAAGTGGATGTCGTGTCCACGGCATTGGGCCTCAAGGGCAGAGCCGACGCACTCCTTCATCAAGAAGACTCCACAAGTATCCTGGAGCTCAAGACCGGAAAATACGAGGATCTGGAGCATGTTGCCCAGCTTGTGGCTTATTCCTTGATTTTCGAATCCCGGTGCGGAAAAAGGGTTGATCCCTTGGTGCTCTACTCGGCCAAAGGGATGTCGCGAAGTTGCCGAGAACAGGCGAAAGGCTTTGAAGCTATTGTCCCACCGGCGCGAAACATGGTCGTCGGCCTGAAGCATGCCCATACACTCGAGAATCAAAACGACATTGCCCCATTGCTCAGTATGAAGTGTCCACCAGGGGAGTCCTGCTTCTCGAAGAAGACCTGCATGAGGCTTTACGGAGGCCATTCCGGCAAGGGAGCTCTGCTCAGCGGCAAGGAAAAGAAATATTACGACAAGTGGTTCCGGCTCCTCTCGATTGAGGACTGGAACCAGGAAGGAGATTTCGCGGCAATCCTGGACCCTCGGACTCGGGAGGACAGGGTCAGAGACGGAATTACCATACCAATCAGGGAGATGGCCGTAGTGCGTCCGGGCCGCGAAAACCGGCCGGAACCGGTCGGGGCCGCGAGTGAAGGCAAGCCTCCAGCTTTGGCCGGCTCGATGATCAAAGATGATCGGGTAACGCTTGAACTCAGGACGCACGGAGCGACTGCGACCGAGATCCAACCCGGGGAAGAGGTGCTGCTGCACGCAGGAGATCCATGCGGGCCTGAGGTTCTCAGAGGCCGCGTGCTCAAGGTTCTTGGTGAATCGCTGAGCGTGTCTCTTAAGGTTCCCTTCAGCGTCTCGGGTGCGCCTGCCGTGCCCGCTTTGCTTCAGGCAGACCCTGAGGACGGCATCTTCCTAGACAGAATCCCGTTTTCCAAAGGGCGCCAGGCCTCTCGGCACGCCCTGTTCAGATTTTTCGTCAAGGCCGACCCGCAGGTCTTGGCCGTGGTGGTCCACGGCGAGCAAAAGGCCAAGAAATCCGTAAGGAAGAGCGTTCCGGCTATCCCTGAAAATTCTGGAGCAGCGTCCCAACACCCTGCAAATGAGGCCGACGATGATCTCTGTTTTTCTGAAGGTCTCCTTGCAGAGCTCAATGAAAAGCAGGAAGCCGCAATAAGGGCGGCCCTGGATTGCGAGACCTATCACCTGGTACACGGGCCCCCCGGAACAGGCAAAACGCGCGTTCTTGCCAGATTGATACGGGCGTGTCTCGACAGAGGCGAGCGGCTGCTGGTGGTTTGCCCGACAAATGTGGCGCTGGATCGCCTGCTCCTGTCGGTCGTCGAACTTGGCGTGAAGAGCTTTCTGAGAGTCGGCGGAAGGTCTTCAGTCTCCAGGGAATTCCTCGAAGCGTTGGATCGTCTTGGCTCCCCCCCTGCCCTTCTGGCGGATCTGGCCCGCGCGGGACTCAGCTTCGATGCATTCAGGAAGCACGTGGAAGATACTATGCTGATAGGAGCCACGGCTTATCAGGCAGCGACTCATCCCATATTCCTTAGGCAGAAGTTTCACAGGGCAATCGTGGACGAGGCAGGCCAGTTGGACGAGCCGTCCACTCTTGGAGCGTTGTCCTTGGCCCCCAAGTTCGTCCTGTGCGGAGATCATTTGCAGCTTCCTCCGGTTGTTCAGAGCAGGCGGACGGATCTGGATACCGGTTCAGCCCCGGGACTGGAGCAGTCCCTCTTCGAGCGGCTGTATCGCTCGGCGCCGAAGCGAAGGATCTCCCCGCTGCTGATGCAATACAGGATGAATCGGGAAGTTCAGGACCTGCCTTCGAGGCTGTTCTACGAAGGTTCTTTGTTTCCTTCGCCGGACGCGGCCGGAAGAAGGCTCTGCATGGAGCCTGGCGTCTCCTCCGACCCTCAAATAAACAGAATCATTGACCCGGCGCTGCCCGTTGTGTTCGTTGACGTGCCGGGAACGTACAACGGCAAAGCCAGCCCTCAGGAAGCGGAATTGGCCTGCGCAATAGTCGAGAGCCTCCTCGCATCCGGCGTAGCCCCGGCGGAAATCGGGATCATATCGCCTTACCGTGCGCAGCAGGCTCTTATTCGCGGAAAGCTTTCGGAGAAAGGTATCAGCCACCCCATGCTGTCCGTGGACACGGTTGACAGATTTCAGGGCGGCGAACGTGAAGCGATCATACTTTCTCTGGCACGATCCGATGGGGTGACTTCATTCCTGGCCGACCGCAAGAGGCTTAACGTTTCCCTGAGCAGGGCACGCTCCAAACTGATACTCATGGGACATGGCCCGGTTCTGGATGAACACCCGCTGTTTAAGACGATTCTCGAAGGAATGGAGCGGATCACGGTCAACGCGAGAGCGTAAGAAGGCTCGCAAAGAGAGGCATTCATGGCCCGGAAACAGGAAGAGATCTATCTCGTGGACGGCAGCGCCTATATTTACAGGGCTTACCACGCCACAGGGGGATTGTCCAATTCCAAAGGATTCCCCACAGGAGCGGCCTTCGGATTTACCAACATGATCGTCAAGACTCTCAAGGATCGCTCGCCGAAGCGCATAGCCGTGGTCTTCGACGCAAAGGGGCCCACTTTCAGGCACGAGAGATATCCTGAATACAAGGCCAATCGTCCTTCCATGCCTGAGGACCTGAGGCTTCAGATCCCCAAAATCCATGAGATTGTTGATGCTTATCGCCTACCTTCGCTAGCGGTGGAGGGCTTCGAGGCCGACGACATAATCGCTGCCATAACCTGCAAGGCCCGTGAAATAGGTTGGAATGTGGTCATAGTCTCCGGAGACAAGGACCTGATGCAGCTGGTGGGCGAGGGAGTCGTCATGTGGGACCCGCAACGAGACGCTGTCTATGATGAACAGGGAGTCGAGAAGAAATTCGGTGTCCCGCCGTCCAGGATATTGGACTTCATGGCTCTCACCGGCGACACCTCCGACAATATCCCCGGCGTGCCCGGCGTGGGCCAGAAAACGGCTGCACAGCTCATCAACGAATTCGGTTCCCTGGAAAATCTGTACGAGGGCGTTGAAAACATAGCTCAAAAAAGAACCCGCGAAAACATCTCCAACAACAGGGAAAAGGCTTTCCTTAGCCGCGAACTGGCAAGCCTCCGCAAAGATGTCCCCTTGGACAAGAATCTCGATGAGCTGGTCCTCGCGGAACCGGACTCGGAAAAGCTCCGGGAGATCTTCAAGGAACTTGAGTTCAAACGCCTGCTGGGAGAGCTGCCCGCGGAGAAGAGTCTGGATTTTTCGGCTTACAAGACTATCCTGGACATGGGAGACCTCCTGGCCTGGATAGATCGCATCAAACAGGTCGGCAGATTCGCGGTGGATACCGAAACCACGTCGGAACAACCGGTGCGAGCGGAACTGGTGGGGATCTCGCTGTGTGCGGAGGACGGCAAGGCTTGCTACATACCGGTGGGACACATCGCGGGTAAACAGCTCCCCAAAGAACAGGTCCTGGAGGCTCTGCGCCCGTTGTTGGAAGACGAGGATCTCGATAAGTTCGGCCAGAACATCAAGTACGACATGATCGTTCTCAAGAAGGAGGGAATCCAAATACGAGGCGTCCGATGCGACACCATGCTGGCTTCCTATCTCCTGGACCCTTCTCGCAGGGGTCACTCTCTGGACGATCTGGCCGAGATATTCCTGGAGCACCGGACTATTCCCATAAAGGAGCTCATCGGGACCGGAAAGAACCAGATTACCTTCGCCATGGTACCCATAATCAAGGCTTTCGATTATGCCTGCGAAGATGCTGACGTAACGTGGCGTGTGGCCGCCATTCTTTGCCCTCGGGTGGAAGAAGAGGGCCTGGGAGATCTCTTCAGGAATGTGGAGCTGCCGCTGATACACGTTCTTGCGGACATGGAGCTGGCCGGTGTCAGGATTGACTCGGATTATCTCGGAGAGCTGTCGGAAGAATTCGGTACTATGGTGGAGGCAACTGAAAGACAGATATACGAGCTTGCGGGCCAGACCTTCAACATAAACTCTCCGAAGCAGCTCAGCGAGGTCCTTTTCGAGCGCCTTGGCATGAAGTCCACCAAAAAGACCAAGACCGGTCCTTCCACTTCCCTGGAGGTGCTGGAAGAGCTTGCCCTTCAGCACGATCTCCCGCGGAAGATCCTCGATTATCGTTCCATATTCAAGCTCAAATCAACTTATGTTGATGCTCTGCCCAACCTGGTGAATCCAAGGACGGGCCGCATACACACCTCCTACAATCAGGCCGTGGCCGCGACGGGCAGGCTCTCGTCATCCGACCCGAATCTTCAGAACATCCCCGTCCGGAGCGCTGAAGGCCGGAAGATAAGGCGTGCATTCATTCCCGCCGACGGTTTTGTCTTTGTGGCGGCTGATTATTCGCAGATCGAGCTGAGAGTCATGGCTCACCTTTCCGGCGATCAGAGACTCCGTGAAGCCTTCTCTTCGGGTGAGGACATCCATGCCATAACCGCAGCCGGCGTTTTTGGCTGCTCACCGGGCCGCGTGACGCCGGAAATGCGGCGCAAGGCCAAGGAGATAAACTTCGGGATAATCTACGGCATGGGGCCCTTCAAGCTGGCAGGCCAGATCGGCGTGGGCCTCAAAATGGCCAAGCAATACCTGGAAGATTATTACAGCACCTACTCCGGAGTAAAGCGTTACATGGAAGAGGTCCCGGAGAAGGCCGCCAAGGACGGATTCGTGACCACCATACTCGGCAGGAAGCGTTTTCTGCCCGACCTGAACAATCCCAACAAGATAGCTCAGCAGGCAGCCCGCCGGATGGCTATCAACACCACCATTCAAGGCAGCGCGGCCGACCTCATGAAGCTGGCGATGATCCGCGTCCATGACACGATAAAGTCCTCGGGATTGCCCGCTGCTATGATTCTGCAAGTCCACGACGAGCTTATCCTCGAGGTGCGTGCGGACGCAGCACAGGAGGCAGCTTCGCTGCTCAAACGTGAGATGGAAGGAGTATATGGGCTCAGCGTTCCGCTGGTGGTGGATGCCGCCACGGGCAACAACTGGGACGAGGCGCACTAATGAAGAAAAACCCGGAAGCTTGGATACTTACCATAGGCAACGAGATCATAAACGGCGTCATAACCGACACCAACCGGGAGACGATCTCCCGCGAGCTGCGATCCGTCGGCATCACGGTCAAGGGCATGTCGTCCGTGGGTGATGATGTTTCCCTGATAGCGGATGCCCTGGACTCTGCAATGACAAGGGCGGCGGTGACCGTGGTGTCAGGAGGGTTGGGTCCCACCGAGGATGACAAGACCTCTGCTGCCGTGGCCGGATTCCTTGGAGTGCCGTTGGAGATGAACCAGGAACAACTCTCCCGTATAGCAGAGCGTTTCCGCCAGTGGAATCGCCCCATGGCAGCCAGCAACGAAAAGCAGGCGTTGTTTCCCGCTGGATCGCGGCCTATACCCAACGACTACGGCACCGCCCCGGGATTCATGATAGAGAGAGACGGAAGCATAGCCCTCTTCTTCCCGGGGGTTCCGAGAGAACTGGTGAAAATGCTCCGCGAACAAGGCATCCCTAGGATACTTGAGCGGTTTGGGGCAACGGGGCATGTGTTCCGGAACCGGACGCTCCATGTGTACGGCCTTTCAGAGTCAAAGCTGGGCGAGATCCTTTCCGGATTGTCCGAGGATGAAGAGAACTACCATCTGGCCTTCCTGCCCAGATTCCCCATAATAAGGCTCCGGATGGACGTGAAAGCTTCTTCCGCAGAGGAAGCGGAACGGCTCCTGGACCACAAGCAAGGATTGGTCGCGGATCGGATCTCCGAGAACATCATCTCCGATGATAAACGCTCCATGGAACAGGTGGTCCTTGGACTCCTGGAAGCCCGAGGGTTGACTCTCGGCCTGGCCGAATCCATCACCGGCGGAATGATAGGCGAGATGCTCACTAGAGTGCCGGGTTCTTCCACGACATTCATGGGCTCGGTGGTAAGTTACTCCAACGATATGAAGCAGAGGCTGCTGGGAGTGTCCGAGGAAACTTTGAGACTTTACGGCGCCGTTTCCCACCAGACCGCAAGAGAGATGGCGGTAGGCGCTCGGGAAGCGGCCCGCGCTGACATGGGGCTGTCCGTGACAGGAATAGCCGGGCCAGACGGAGGCACGCCGGACAAACCGGTAGGGACCTTCTATATCGGCCTCGCCACTGACGACATGACCATGAGCCGAGGCTTCCTGCTGCCCGGCACGAGGGAATGGGTGAGGACGCTGGCGGCCATGCAGGGGCTGGACCTGATCAGGCGACATCTATTGGGCTTGCGAATCCACGGCAACGGGGAGTGATTTGATAACGCCGCCAATGCACGGCGGAGCCTTTCAGGGGGAGGGTTGAGCCATGTATTTCTGGAACACCAGGCAACTCGCGCTTGATCTTCGGGAGGGGAAAGTCACTGAACAGGACGAAGTGCGGTATCTCTTCGCGTACGTGATCTGGACCAGCATTTCCATCCTGGTTTTGAAATGGATTCCGAGCGAATACGCCCTCTCGAAAATAGCCGACATTGCGGAGCTGGGGGTCACAATCATAGGTCTTCTCATCTGCTATAAGGCCAACAGCCGAGGCGACGGCAGGGAGTTTGTCGTTCGGTTCATCTGCATGAGCTGGCCCGTTTCGGTGCGCCTCTTCGCAGCCTTCGTTCCCCTGGGATTCGCTATCGGTGTGGTCTTGGCCGTAGTAACACCCGAATATGTGGATCCCATCGCCGACGGGCTCAGCATTCTCGTTACGGTGGTATATTTCGCACTTATCCGACGGTGGCTGATCCGGATTTCCGCAACGGAGGGCGGTGAGGCGGAAAGCGCTTAGTCGGGCACAGTGTCCTCAAAATGCCGCCATACCTCTTGGGGGTCACAATGGGCAGGAATGCAGTCATGAACGTTCCGGCAGCGCTGATAATCATACTGGCCGTCTGCTGTTCAGCCGTCTACGCGGGTCAAGGCGAGGCGCTGGTAGAGGCCGCCCGCAAGGGCGATTTGAAAAAGGTTCAGGAGCTTTTGGATAAGGGCGCCGATGTCAATTCGAAGAACAAAGACGGAGAGACGGCACTTATGTGGGTCGCAAATGAGGGACACACTGCGGTGCTGAACATCTTCCTCGACAAGGGCGCTGATGTGAATTCAAGGTCTAACGATGGCTCAACTGCGCTCAAGGCGGCTGCCTATAGAGGTAACGTCGCAGTCGTGGGCTGTCTTCTGAACAAGGGGGCCCTTGTCAACGTAAGGGACAGTGTAGGTCTCACACCCCTGATGAGAGCCGCGGCGGAAGGTCATCCGGAAGTAGTGAAACTCCTGCTGGATAGAGGAGCCGACGTCAATGCAAAAGACAAGCAGGGCGAGACGCCTCTGTCTTACGGTGCTTGCAGCGGCAACCCCGAGGCGGTGAAACTATTGCTGAAGGGAGGCGCGGATGTCAAGGCGAAGGCCAAGGAAGGCGAAACCCCACTGTGGTGGCCTGCAGAGAAAGGTAACCTGGAGGCGCTGAAGCTGCTTCTTGACGCAGGCGTGGATGTCAAGGCGAAGGACAATAAGGACTATACGGCTCTTTTATGGACTGCCCTAGCAGGTCACGCAGACGTGGCAAAACACCTTCTGGAGAAGGGCGCTGACGTCAACACACAGCTCAAGGGTGGCTGGTCGGCCCTCACGGCAGCTGTCTCAGAGGGTCAAATAGAGGTGATGAAAGTCCTCCTGGACAAAGGAGCTAACGTCGACGCGGAGGATGGCTTTAGCGTCAATGCAATGATGTTCGCGGCCGTGATTGGCCGTCTCGACGTTGCGAGGTTGCTTCTGGAAAAGGGCGCCAATGTGAACGCAAGAAACAAGGAGGGCGTGACGCCCCTAATGTTTGCTTGCATATCAGGTCACAAGGACCTTGTGGCGTTTCTTGTGGAAAACGGCGCCGACGTCAACGCGATGTCCAAAAAGGACGCCACGGCATTGCTGGCGGCGTTGAACGAGGGCCACACGGAAATAGCGGCTCTGCTTCTGGAGAAGGGGGCTGATCCAAATGCAAGGACCAGCTCTGGCAGAACACCCCTGATGCAGGCTGCCTCGAAGGGTCGCGTGGAAATAGCGAAACTGCTTCTCAAGAAAGGGGCGGATGTCAGAAACAGAGATGAGGTTGGTCACACAGCATTTTGGCTGGCTTTCGAGAAGGATCATCTAGACGTTGTGAGAGTGCTCCGGGAAAGCGGAGCTGACATCAATGCAACCGATGGTCGAGGCATGACAGCGTTGATGAAGGCCTCCATGAAAGGGCGCTTGGAAGCGGTGAAGGTGCTTCTGGAAAAGGGAGCTGCGATCAACGCAAAGGATACTCGAGGCGTGACGGCATTGTACTGGGCGTCCGCCAATGGTCACCACAAGATTGTGGATTTGCTCAAAGCCCGCGGGGCCAAGGAATAGACCCGTTGCCTTTCGGCCCGCCGTCTGGGAGGTGCAAGGGTCTTGCAAGTCCTTGGCGATATTCGCTGAAGGATGGACTGGGCGTCACGCATATTGGAGCCGCCCCTGATGCCTCAGTCAAACCGAGAATTCACAAAGCTTATCTGTTTAGAATCCGGTCCTTCTCAAGAGACATCGGGATTTGTGCCTCGGCTCCGCCAGATACGAATAGGCTATCGAGCGAGTGACATACGCAATGAGGCGGGCAGGTGGTCTCCCGAATGAAGGTCTGACGGCTCTGCGTCATCCCCAGTGAGGTAGATTGCCTGCCCCAGCCTCGATTTACTTGTTTGACCTCGCATTGGTATGAGATAGCTGCCTGTGGGCCGAAGGCTCGTCCCACGGAGATCCCCAACAATTTCAGTGAAAATTGTCGAAAACTTGACAGACTCGCGAGTGTCTTAATACAATACAATCATCGGAAGGAACCGGCCTTCCGCGAAAAAGTCCGTGTGCAGGGGACACAAGGGCCCCAGACCTTGCCGTTTGAGGGGTAACGTAAGTCGAGGCGATAGCCGACGCGGCCAACCCGAGAGTCGTGGACCACGGCATAAAGGCACATGGGCTTTTGTCGTTCTATGCGGGATAGAAGCTCTGCAAACACCCACCTTCCCTCTCCGGCCTGATGATAACACGGTGGGTCGGGCATCTTGCCCGCTATCCTTGGGCAGGCAGGATGCCTGCCCCACCAAGATTAGGGCCGACATCGCTATACCTATTTAACTCTGAAACGAGACAGAAATTCTGGTAACTGCCATAGTATGACCCAACGCGAAACGGGTCGTGCCACGATCCGGCAGGTTTTTCGTAATTTCGCCGAACTTTCGCGCGAGTATTTCTTGACAAACTACTCGGTATTTGGTCAGATCGTATCTACGATCAATTGCGACAGTATCATTGTTCCGCGGCCTTTCAAGGCCATCTTCATGAAATCTCAGCTCCCCTGGACTCCAGAACCTTCCCGGGAGTCGTGCGCCGCTTGGCCTGAGCTGAAAAGCCTTTTCCTTATAGTGTAAAAAATCGAGTCCCCTGTTAGTCAAGACGAGTCAATTACAGTGTCCGTCCCATCGCAAACCAAATCACAGAGGAGGTCTCAATGGAAAGGCGAGATTTTTTGAAATCCATGGCAGCCGCAGGCATTGCCGCGTCTTCGGCCGGGAGCGTCGGGCTGTTGCCCGGAAGGGCCGAGGCGGCCAAGACGGATCTCGGGCAAATCAAATCCGTCAAGGTGGACGTGCTCACCGAGACCAGTTGGTTCGACAACGACATCTTCAAGAAGAACCTCATGGATTACGGCGGCGCCATGACCAACCAGTATTCCATTCCCTGGGAATGGGACAACGCGGGAGGCTACTCCGCGCTCATTACGGTCACCACGCTTGATGGCAAAGAGCGCAAGTTCCTCCTGGACACCGGTTGGAATACCGAGTGGATGGACTACATCTATAATGAGAAGAGCGACGTTGCCAAGATGTTAAAGAGTGGCGAGATCGAGTTTATGCTGCTCTCCCACTGGCATCTGGATCATTTTTGGGGGATAGAATCCACTCTGAAGCACAAGCCGGACATTACCATCTATGCTCCCAAGACCCATTACCCAGAGGACATTGCACTGCTCCGGGAGAAGGCTCACCACAAGGCCAAGACCAAGGAGGGAAAGGAAGTCGCTATCTGCAAGAACGACGTGCCGCATACCGGCAAACTCATCGAGTGCGCACCCGAGGGAGAAAAGGGGGAAGGGATCTATCCCCTGATGCCGGGAGTAGCTGTCAGGATGTTCGACGTTCCCATTCTCCTGCGAGTCCGAGGAGAGAACGTGCTTTACTTCAACGTCAAGGACAAGGGCATAGTAACCGTCACGGGCTGCTGCCATCCCGGAATCCTCTCGTTATTTTCCTACGCACGCTCCAATTTCGAGGGATACAAGCCGTACGGCTGCTACGGCGGGTTGCACATCAGCCTCTTCGAGAACTGGGAGCCCAAGTTTGACGACGTCATAAAGGGAGTGAAGACATTTAGTCTCCAGAAGGTCGGGTGCAACCACTGTACGGGCTGGGTGTGGGCCGAGAAGGCTACGGAAGCGGGCATCCCCATTATAAAAGGAACCAACAAGTTCAAGGAATACAAGAAATCTTCATCGGTGGCCAAGACCACCAACGTGTTCCTGACCAACGGCGACAGCGTGGTGTTCTGAAAGCCGGTTGTCATGGAGTGAAGAAGCCTCATCCTGTTCTTTTCTGTCGGGGAGAAGAACAGGATGAGGGGGCCATTTTGCTCACTGTCCGCGATCGCGAGCACGACGAACAATGACGATACCGATTCTCCCTTCATTTCTCGACAGATGCGGTTCACTTCGTTCACCACATCCTACCTGAACTGCAGGCGCGCGGCGACCAGCGGAAGCCGCCGATATGTTGGGAGTCTTTTGACAGGGGGTCCGGGGGAAAACTTTTCTGCAGAAAAGTTGTCTCCCGG
>Ga0172371_10007696_pt1 | contig 15256 bp, 14 predicted proteins | sample Lak12m_FD_114543 | JGI IMG/M metagenome (GOLD analysis project Ga0172371, IMG submission 114543) | Freshwater microbial communities from Kabuno Bay, South-Kivu, Congo - kab_022012_12m | ecosystem: Environmental > Aquatic > Freshwater > Lake | place: Democratic Republic of the Congo: South-Kivu... | reverse complement strand
GACCGATTACGACTGCTGGTATGAAGAGGCCGTAAATATTGAAATGGTAATAGGGAATCTACTGAAAAATGTCGTCACCGTAAAAAAAATAATAAAAGAGGTGGTACCGTTACTTTCCAAAGAAAGAAAATGCAGCTGCTCTGAAGCGCTTAAATATTCTATAGTTACCGACAAAAAACTTATACCTGAGCACACAAAAGAAAAGCTGGATATAATAATAGGGAAATATTTATAATATGGAATACAAAAATACTTTAAATCTGCCCAAGACTGATTTTCCGATGAAGGCAAATCTGTCCGATAAAGAGCCCCGTATTTTCGAAAAATGGGAATCCGAGGACCTTTATCAAAAGATACGCCATAAACAAAAACTCAAACCTAAATATATACTTCATGACGGTCCGCCTTACGCGAACGGAAATATCCACATAGGCCATGCTTTGAACAAAACCTTAAAAGACATTGTTATTAAATTTAAAACAATGCAGGGTTATGACGCGCCTTATGTGCCCGGGTGGGATTGCCATGGCATGCCGATAGAGCACCAGCTTTTTAAGGAAATGAAAAAGACAAAGCATGATGTGGACCAGGTAAAATTTAGAAAGCTGGCGCATGAATTTGCAATGAAATTTGTGGAGATCCAGAAAGCTGAATTCAAAAGGCTGGGGATTTTCGGAGACTGGGACAATCCATACCTGACATTGAAGAGGGAATATGAAAAAGAGGTAGTGGCGAGTTTTAATAAGCTTACAAAAGACGGTTATATCTACAGAGGTCTTAAGCCCATAAATTGGTGCGCAAAGTGTGAAACCGCGCTTGCGGAGGCTGAGGTTGAATACGAGGATCATGTTTCGCCGTCGATATATGTAAAATTCAATATAGAGCATAAAGCAGAGAATAAAGAACCCGTAGCTTTTCTTGTCTGGACTACCACGCCTTGGACGCTTGTTTCAAATGTTGCGATAGCTGTTCATCCTGACCTGAAATATGTATTTGTAAAAACTGACAGTCACGGCACGCTGGTATTGGCCGAAGCCCTCTTTGAAGCAGCGCTTAAAAAACTTGGCGTAACCGGAAGCATTGTAAAAACAGTAAAAGGCAAGGATCTGGAAGGGATGATAACCAAGCATCCGTTCTTAAACCGCACTTCAAAGGTTGTCCTGGCGGATTATGTTTCAGGCGAAGACGGCACGGGCTGCGTTCATATCGCGCCGGGCCATGGCCAGGAAGACTATGAGGTGGGTCTTAAATATAATTTGCCGGTGATTATGCCTGTTGACGAAAAAGGCAGGTTTAAAAAAATAGATTCTTTCGAGATTCCCGACGAGGTTGTGGGTAAGCCCATATTGGAAGCCAATGATATCGTTCTTAAAATTCTTTCAGACGTTAAAGCGCTTTTAATATCCGAAAAAACAGAGCACTCATATCCATATTGCTGGCGCTGCCATTCTCCGCTTTTATTCCGCGCCACAAAACAATGGTTTATGGGAGTGGACAGGAACCTCCTCAGGCAGAAAACGCTTAATGAGATAAAAAATGTAAAATGGGTGCCGGATATAGGCGAGAAACGTATTTCCAGTATGGTGGAGCTCAGGCCCGACTGGTGCCTTTCGAGGCAGCGTTACTGGGGCGTGCCTGTGCCTGTTTTATATTGCGCGTCATGCAATTCAGAGATAATAGACGACGGTGTGATGAAAAAGATAGAAGATACTTTCGGCGCGGAAGGCTCTGATTCATGGTTTGCAAAGCCGGCAAAAAGTTTTGTTCCGGACGGCTTTAAGTGCAAAAAATGCTCCCACGGAGAATTTAACAAAGAAACAGATATCCTTGACGTGTGGTTTGAATCAGGCGCAAGCCATCAGGCGGTGCTTCGAATAAATAAAGGACTTGGCTTTCCGGCGGATCTGTACTTGGAAGGCAGCGACCAGCATAGAGGATGGTTTCAGACATCTATTCTGATCGGAATGGGAGTTGAGAAAGTTTCTCCGTTTAAGAATGTGCTTACGCACGGCTTTGTGGTGGACGGGGTTGGCAAAAAAATGTCCAAGTCAGCCGGCAATGTAATGAGCCCGCAGGAAGTGATCTCTAAAAAAGGCGCGGATGTTCTTAGGCTCTGGGCGAGCTCGTCATCTTATTTTGACGATGTAAGAATTTCAGAAGAAATCTTAGACCGTACGGTAGAGGCGTACCGCAAGTTTAGGAATACCGCAAAATATCTTCTTGGAAACCTGTATGATTTTGACCCGGAGAAAGATAGCTTGACCGACACAAACCTTCTGGAGATAGACAGATGGGCTCTCTCCAGGCTCAATTCTACACTTAAAGAAGTGACTGATTCTTTTGAGAGATTCATGTTTCATGAAGCCACAAGTTTTGTCTATAAATTTTGCATTCTTGATGTCAAATTTTTATCTTGATATTTTAAAGGATAGGTTGTATACTTTTGGAGCCAGGTCAAAAGAAAGACGATCCGGCCAAACAGTTCTTTATAAAATACTGAGCGTTCTTACCAGAGTTATGGCACCCGTAACTCCGTTTACCGCGGAGGAGATATGGGGATATTTCAATAAAGAAGGCTCGGTGCATCTGGCGGATTGGCCGAAAGTAGAAAATGGTTTAATTGACACCGAACTTGAAGCCAGATGGCAGCGGTTGATAAATTTGAGGGAGGAAGTTTTAAAAGCCCTTGAGGAAAAAAGGATTGCGAAATTAATAGGCAGCCCTCTTGAAGCAAAGGTATCGCTCGTTGCAAGCTCCAAAGAAGAATACGAATTTTTAAGCAAATACTCAGGGATTTTACGTTATATATTTATAGTTTCACAGGTAGTGCTTACAACAGGGGATAAACTGGATATCCAGGTATCGAAAGCGGATGGCAAAAAATGCAGCCGTTGCTGGAACTGGAGCGCGTTAGTCGGAGAAGATGCAGGTAATCCAACACTTTGTGAAAGATGCGCTGGTGTTGTAACGGAGGAAACAGGAGCATGACCAAGCAAGAGCTGCTAAAATACAAAAAACTTTTGATGAGAGTGAGAGAAGGAGTGGCAGGCGATATAAGCCATATAGCAAAAGAGAATCTTAAATCCCAAAAAGAATCATCCGGAGATCTCTCGGGGTACAGCCTTCATATGGCGGATATGGCAAGCGACAGTTATGATAGAGAGCTGAGCTTGAATATCGCTGGCGAAGTTCAAGAAATCGTATATGAAATTGACGATGCATTAAAGCGCATGGAAGAGGGCAGCTTCGGAAAATGCATTACTTGTGGCAAAAAGATACCTCAAAAACGCCTTAATGCCGTCCCATATGCCAAATATTGTATACAATGCAAATCAAAAGAAGAAAAGAATAAGTAGTGTCGTAAGTATTCTTTCCGTTTTTTTAATCCTCCTAATAGACCAGGTTACCAAGTCAGTTATTTCTTCGAAACTGTACCTTGGTCAGTCTATACCTATAATAAAGGATATCCTGCATATCACGTTTGTAAAAAATACAGGCGCAGCTTTCGGGCTTTTTAAGGATAACGTTTACTTCTTTATCACAATATCAATAATAGCGGCAATAGCAATAAGCATTATTTTTATAAAGGCTATTAAAAACGGAAAATTTTTAGACAGCTTTCTTCGCAATTTTGGCTTAATCCTTATAATGTCAGGGGCCTTGGGTAACCTGATAGACAGAGTGAGGCTGATGTATGTCATTGATTTTATTGACTTTAGGATTTGGCCTGTTTTTAATATTGCAGACTCATCAATTACAATTGGAACTGCGTTACTTATAATTTCTTTTTCCAAAAACTATAAAAACCAGCCTGCTAATTGACATAATTTAAAATATATGGTATACTTTAATTAAGAAAGAAAAAGATATTTTTTTTAGTATCATAATAAATAGATTTAAAAAGTTTTAATTTTAAGAGGTTAAAATGAAAGAGCTCCTCTTCAAAGACATAACCTCGGAAAATAAAAAAAGAAAAGATCTCTTTGTCTCTGAAACAGTTAATATGGAAGGCCTTACCACCAAAACTCAGAGGCACTCTATCTATATATTAGGCAACCAGAATAAGTTTAAAACCTTGGAAGAGATGGCGGAATGGAAAAAGACTATCGGCCTGAATACCAGCAAAAGGCACATCTTTATTGTTAAAAAACGCGATACAAAGCTTGGCAAAGATATGTTTATATGCGACATAGTCGGTAGGTTTTACGCGGTATCCGGTTTTGATATTTATTCAGTAGTGTTCAAGCATTCTTTTGAAGTGGATTTTACACACACAACCTTAACGTAGGGAGGTGGTTCTATCGTTCCAAGTTTTTTTCCTTGGTAACCCCGGCCTTTTCGATAGCCAAAAGACCGGGGTTTTTTATTGTAAACTTGACAAAACTAACATTGTCACAGTGTCAAGTTTATTGACTAGCTTGATGGTATATGATAAACTTAAATGGATTATTGATTCAGGAGGATGCGTGAAGATATCTATTCTGGGCGATGGCGGCTGGGGTACCGCGTTAGCTATTTTATTGAAGAATAAAGGGCTGGATGTGTGGCTCTGGAGCGCTTTCAAAGAAGACATAGAGGCTATAAAAAAATCCGGAGAAAACAAGAAGTTCCTACCAGGTTTTAAAATCCCGAAAACTATTCAGCTTACAAGCGAGATGTCTACCGCGTGCGAAGGCGCTGACATTATAGTCCTCGCGATCCCGTCGCGTTTCTTAAGAGATGTAATTACAAAAAATAAAAAAATATTGAGCCAGTCACGGGCTAGTTTTGTGAGCGTCGTGAAGGGCATAGAAGAAAAGTCCCTGAAGAGGATGAGCGAGATCGCGGAAGAAATCCTGGGGGATATTGAAATAGCTGTTTTATCAGGGCCAAGTATCGCACCTGAAGTCAGCCGCGGGATCCCGACAGCCGTAGTGGTCGCTTCGGAGAGCGAGGATTTTTGCAGGAAGGCCAGCGACATATTCAGGACGGAGCGTTTCAGGGTTTACACTAATAAAGATGTCATAGGCGTAGAGCTTGGCGGAGCTTTGAAAAATGTAATAGCGATCGCTTCGGGTATCTCAGATGGCCTGGGTTTCGGGGCGAATACAAAAGCGGCTATACTTACGAGAGGCTTGACGGAAATGACCCGTCTGGGCCTTGCGATGGGCGCGTCAAGGGATACCTTTCAAGGCCTGAGCGGGCTTGGGGATATGATCACTACCTGCGTAAGCGTGGAAGGCAGAAATCATAAGTTTGGCCAGGAAATCGGGAAGGGAAATAAACCCGGGAGCCTTCTGAATAAAAGCGTTATGGAAATAGAGGGTGCGTGGACTTCCCGCGCCGCAATAGAACTGGGCAAAAAATATAATATAGAGTTGCCCATCACCAGGCAGGTATACGCAGTTTTATTTGAAAACAAATCGCCGCTTCTGGCGGTCAATGAGCTGATGACGAGAGAGCCTAAAGCAGAGTGAGGTTTATATGAATTTTGAAGAGAAAAGAAAGACTGAGAGATTTAAATTTAGGCAGCTTATCCAATATGAGAAGATGCTGGAAGACGGGAGCTTCGATATCCCGTATACCGTATATGCCAAGGATATCAGTATAACAGGCATCAGTTTTTATTCTACCGAAAGCATGAAAATAAATTCAAAGGTAAGGATAACTTTTGATCTGGAGAAGAGAACCATTTCTTTTACAGGCCAGGTGCTGAGGATGGAGATTGAGATGGGGGAGGCTTCCAGCTTTCTGGTGGGAGCTAAGATAGAAGACATAAACGATGAAACCAGAGAATGGTTTTTGAGCTTTATCCGCAAGGTAAATATCAATAATGTGCTTAAAGATATAACCCTTCAGGACATAGTTGATATCCATTTGGTAGCAGGCTATCCGCCTATTGTAAAAAAAGGAGGAGAGCTTTTTATCCTAAAAAGCGAACCTATTACGGAGACTATTTTAAAGACGATGCTTTTTAACCTGCTGGATAACGAGGGGTGCAAGGCGTTTATTAAAGAAAAAGAGACGAATTTTGTTTTTCATTATAAGGATGATATCCGCTTCAGGGTAAATCTTCATATACAGCAAGGCAAGGTGGAAGCCGCGTTAAGGTTGATCCCAAGCAAAATCCTGCTTCCTCATCAGCTGGATTTGCCGATCGCAGTCGAGCATCTGATAATGGAAAATACAAACGGATTGATACTTGTGGCCGGCAAGACCGGTTCCGGCAAAAGCACTACCATGGCATCCATGGTGGAATTTTTGAATAATAAAAAAATGAATATGGTTATTACGATCGAAAAGCCTATCGAATACATTTATAAGAATAAAACCTGCATTATAAAACAAAGAGAAGTGGGCAGAGATACGCTTTCTTTTTCAAACGCCGCCAAAAACGCTTTAAGGCAGAGCCCTGATGTCCTTATAATAGGAGAGATACTGGATACCGAGACAATGGAAGTGGCGGTTACAGCCGCTGAGACCGGCATGCTTGTAATTTCATCAATCCACGCCGCTGATTCCAGCCAGACTTTGGACAGGGTCGTTTCCTTTTTTCCAGCAGAGTTTCAGAAACATATGCTTACCAGGCTGTCATTGATCCTGAGAGGTATAATTACCCAGAGCCTTTTGCCAAGGAAAGATGCAAAACGGCTGGCGGTAATCACGGAAATAATGCTTATGAATACCGCGATGAGAAGGGTTATAAGAGACGGCGATTTCAAACAGATCCCAAACATTATCCAGGTAAGCGGCAATATAGGCATGCAATCTATGAGAATGTCCCTGGAGAAATGCGTTGAAAAAGGCTTCATAGATCCGAAATACCTCCAGGAATAACCGGCACATTTAAACAGCGCCAATCAAAAACCAGTCCTTTTTCTAATTATGAAATACATACTTGTTTCGCTGACATTTATTATTCTAGCCCTGCTTTTGATACGCCCTGTGAACGAGGCTGATACATGGATGCATATTAAAACCGGACAGATAATGGTTGAAGATATGCGCATGATGCGGGTGGATGAATATTCTTATACAAAAGCGGGGGAGGAGTGGCTTAACCATCAATGGCTGTCGCAGGTGATTTTCTATTTTGTTTACAAGCTTTCCGGCTTAAACGGCATTATAATTTTCTCGGCGGTAATAATATTTTTTGCGTTTATTTTTCTGTTTATAAATATTTACAGAAAACACAGCTGGCTGTGGGCTGTTTTTTTAACGTTGCTGGTAATGCTTTTCTCGCAGAATGTCTTTCTGGCAAGGCCTCTAATTTTTTCATTATTTTTGTTTTCGCTTTTTATATTAATTTTGCATAGGTATAAATATTCTCCGCCCTCCGCAAAAGATAATTTATTATACGCCCTGATCCCGCTTCAGATACTATGGGTTAATCTGCACGGTTCTTCCATAATGGGTATTTTTTTGGTATGGGCGTTTATCGTAGGCGAATACATAGATAGCAGGATAAGGCGTAACTTCAAGAATGAATTTGTTATAACAGGTGGCAGGTATAAAAAGCTTTTATTTGTAGGCATAGCGCTTATTGTTTCAAGCGGGTTTACCCCTTACGGATACAACGCGATATTTTTTCCTATAGTAGAGTTCAAAGGAATGGGCTTTATAAATGAATGGTCGCCGAGCGTATATAAAGACATATTCCTGAATTTCGGGATAATGCCTTATTACCGCATCTTTCTCCTCATAAGCGTACTTGTTTTTATTTTTAGGGGCAGGCTTATTTCTTCATCGCATATTATTATTTTTGGGTCGCTGCTTTATCTTTCCCTAAGCGGAAGGAGGCATCTGCCGCTGTACGGCTTTGCAATAGCCCCCTGCATCATAGAATATTTAAAAGACGTTGATTTTAAGGCGGTATTCCCGCGCCTGGGTAAATTTTTTCTATATGCCGTCTCTGTAATATTAGCCCTGTACCTGATAATACTTGGCAAGGATATTGTGACTGGGAAACTTTATGCAGACCAAAGCACTTACCGCTGGTTTGGCCTGGGAAGAGTAAACTATCCGGAAGAGGCGATGGACTTTTTGGAGAGATCCGGGATAGAAGGCAATATGTTTAATGATTATTCAAGCGGCTGTTTTCTGATAGCAAGGCTGTATCCTTCAAAAAAAGTCTTTCTTGACGGAAGAAATACCATCTATGGCACAAAGTTCATAACGGAGAATTACGGAAATTGCCTGAAGGACCCTGCGCTATTCGAGGACCTTGTAAAAAAATACGACATCAACTATGCCTTTCTTTATTACGGCCTTAGCGGTATGGTGAGGCTGATACCGCATCTTTATTACAGCCAGGATTGGAAACTAGTTTTTCTTGACGACAAGGTGTGCATATTCGCGAGAAATATTGAGAAAAATGCGGATTTAATAAAAAGATACCGGGTTGATGTGACGAAAAGAAAGGAAGTCGTTAAATCAAACGGATATAGCTGGCAAAGAGCCTACCCGATGGATTATATAAACAGGGCAATATTTTATGAGACCGTAGGCCTCCTGGATATGGCGATACTAACGCTGGAAGATACGACTATTATAGCGCCTTATGCGAGAGACGCTCATTATAATTTAGGGAGCTTGTACCTGAAAAAAGGAATGTATGAATACGCCGCCAGAGAATTTAAACAAGCTATAAGGATAGACATGATGGACGCGGACGCATATAATAATCTTGGGGTAGCTTATGCGAAGGCCGCTAAATACAAAGACGCCGTATGGCAGTTTAGAAAAGCGCTTTTTCTGAATCCGCTGCATGCGGATGCAAGGCGCAATTTAAGTGTTGCTAAGATGGATTATGAAACGAGAAATTTCAGGTAAAACGCAAAGCTTTGGAAGAAGATTATGGCAGACATGCTGATCGTGATCCCTACGTATGATGAAAAGGATAATATAGAAAAGCTCATCGGGGAGATCTTTAAATACGCTCCGGGCGTTGAAGCGCTTATAGTTGACGATAATTCTCCCGACGGAACCGGCGATATCGCGGACAGGATAGCATCCGCGGATAAAAGGGTTTCCGTGATCCACAGGATGCGCGATAAAGGCAGAGGCTTTGCGGGAGCGGAAGGCTTTAAGGCCGCGGTTAAAAGAGATGGCGTTTCTTATATTATGGAAATGGACGCGGATTTTTCGCATGACCCGAAGTATATCCCGGATTTTTTAAAAGAAATAGCCCATAATGACATAGTCATAGGCTCCAGGTTTGTAAAAGGAGGAGCTGATACGGAAAGGGATCTCCTGAGGAGGCTGCTTTCAAAGGCGGTGAATTTTTTGATAAGAAGTTATCTCGGCCTGGCAGTAAGGGACTGCAGTTCAGGCTACAGATGCTTTAGAAAGGAAGTCATAGCCGAACTCAACCTTGATTCGCTTATATCAAAAGGCCCTGCCATATTGGAAGAAACATTATACATAGCGCATCTTAAAAAATATAAAATAAAAGAAATACCCATACTTTTTAAAAACAGGTATAAAAATAAGACAAAGCTTAATTTGATAAAATTATTAAAAGTAGGCGCGGATATGATGGAGTTTAAAAAAATATATTTGCCTGAACATCGGGAGGCGATATGAAAAAAGAAATAGCGGTATTGTCCGGAATAGCGGTTGTAGCTTTGGTAGCAGGGAGTTTGGCGACAGGAATCTGTGCGGAAGTAGATAAGAAGCCGGACGGGCTGTCTAAGACGTATTTTCTTGATGGTAATCTGCAAAAAGAAGAGACCTTCAAAGACGGTTTGCTGGATGGAGAGTCCAAGACATATTATCCAGGCGGAGGATTACAGGAAGAAATGACTTTCAAAGACGGCTTGCCGGAGGGAGAGTCCAGGTCGTATTATCCGGATGGTAAACTGCAAACTGAAATGACTTTCAAAAAAGGCAATCCTGACGGGTTATTTAAATCGTATTACCCGGATGGCCAGTTGGAGACGGAAATGGTCTTTAAAAACGGCAATCCGAACGGGTTATCCAAATCATATTATTCAGACGGCAAATTGCGGGAAGAAGTGACTTTGAAGAACGACAGGCCTGACGGGCTATTCAAATCATATTATCCAAACGGCCAGCTGCAGGAAGAAGGACTTTTTAAAGACGGTAAGCCCGCAGGGCCGTCCAGGACGTATTTCGAAGACGGTAAGCTTAAAGAAGAAACGACTTACAATGATAATAAGCCTGAGTGATCCGCGCCCTTGAATATTCTTGTTTATAGGGCATACTCTATGTTATGTTTAAGGAAAAGGAGAACGATAAATATGAAAAGGATGTTTTTGGTATTATTGGCTGTTATATTTTTTAGTTCTTTGTGTTTTGCCGCTCCTAAACCAGTAGCACCGCCCCTTAAAAAAGACGCTATAAAACAAGCTATTGCCGCAAAGCGGGCTATATTGATTAAAAAGGCCCCGTCTAAGCTGATAACGCCTGTCAAAAAAACCGCTCCAAAGCAAACTATTGTTGTAAAACCATTAGCGCAAGTTGATCAAGTCGCTCCGGCGCAAGCAGTGCCTGATGATCAGGTTGCGCCTAATCCGGAGGAGGGGCCATCCAGCGAAGACGCTAAAAAAGAGAAGGAATGAAAAATCACCGCGCAATATTTTTCCGGCTGAAATTTTGCCTTGTTTTTGTCACGCAACGGTAGTATTATATTCTCGTAAGACTCAAAGGAGGGAATGATGAAAATAAAAAAATGTTCAAATATTATCAAAGAGAAAAGCAAGAAACATACGCCTTTCGGATTCAAGATAACATTAGGCATTATATCCGTCAATGAGTCATCTTCCGTAACCAGCGTGGCTAAGATTTTAAAAAAACATAAGATAGGCGCTGTTATTGTCAAGTCAGGTGATACTATGGCAGGAATAATATCGGAGCGCGATATTGCATACAAGGTAGTTGCCGAAGGAAAGCAGAGCGATACTCTTAAAGCAAAAGATATTATGACAAAGCATGTTGTAAGCGTAAATTTGGAAGACGGGCTTAAGGCTATCCACGAAAAGATGAAGGATATACCTTTCAGGCATTTGCCGGTAAGAAAGGGCAATGAGATAGTAGGCATAGTTTCAAACAGAGATTTAATGTATCTGCGAAGGCTTAGAAACGCGCAATTTAAATACAAAATTCCCTGAAGAAGCAATCTAAGATAAATTTGAAACCCGCGTATTTCTGTGATATAATATATATAACTTAAATATAACATTAATGCAGCCTGAAATGAGCAAAGGGAAAGGCTATTTTTTTGTTCAGATTATGATAAAGTTTAAAAAAGTATTGAACATGAAAATTATCCCGTTGGCCATAGCTGTGCTGTTTCTTTTTAATAGCGCAGCGTATGGAATAGATATATCCGATAAATCATGCCTGAGAGTTCCTGTCGGGGGAGAATCTACTTATAATCGCATAGCTGAAACTATAAAAGCCTGGGAAGATCATGGGTCAGGGGCCATAGGCAATTTTTCCATTCAAAACGCTTCTTATGATCAGAAAAGAAATGTCCTTTCTGTAAGATTAATTGATATAGAGAGGCCTCAAAGAGGCGCGGAAATCGTAAATATAAACGCTCAACGCGCGCCACCCGGGGATGTTAATGAGATCCTGCAGCTTCTTATGGTAATGAGCTCAAACCCGATGGTAGGCAGGATTATATTTTGGTATACGGGTGAATTTGCAAGAAGTGGGAAAGCCCTGGTCCTTGAAGATAATGATAGAAGCCTTTTAGGCCTGGGTACCAGGAACATAGTAGCTGTATCTAGATATCTAAAAGATAATCCAATAGCCTGGTTCCATGAAATCGCACATGCGTATTTTGATGCGCATCCCAGAGAAATCTCCCGCGTAGAATCCCAGCTTGTTGAAGGCAGGGCAAGATGGATAAATATAAAAGACCAGTCGATAAGGACTCATTATATCTTGAGGGCTTTTCAGAGGCAGATATTCGGAGAGCAGGATAGATATCTTACCCAGCTTATAAATAATATATCAGAGGCAAGAGAAGCGGCGGTTTTAGATACCATAGGCGCGGCTTTTGACGCGCAGAAAGTTTTTTCGGACCGCGCCCGGGTAGCGCGCCGTATTTTATTGTATAACGGAGAAGCGGAAGTACTTAGAGGTTTTTCAGGTGAACTGGTGCCTCTTATGCGCCCTGCTAGAGAGCGCCGTGATCAGCAGAGGATTATTTTTGGAAGAAACGTGCCCGCAAGTTTTCAAAAATATATAGCAGATTTTAATTATGTGGCGGCGTTAGAGCTTTTATTGGGCAGAAAGATTTCTTCGAATGAAACTATTGAAGTCAAAATTGATGCGGTCGAGCATAGCGGCAATTGGGCGTTACATCAATTTGTTATAAGTTTTTCCGGCTACCCCGATATAAAAATGCGTATTAAAAGGTTTAGTGTACCTGAAAATGCACAGGCTTTACAAAGTTGGTTTGTCGAGCATATCCAACAGGTTTTATTAAGCGATAAACCTTATGCATCGCGATTATTGCAGATAATACCGGGTTCTCCTTATGTACTGGAAGAAGAGCTTCAAGGGGTAAGTTTGGCTGTCAGGCTTATACAGACTTCTTCCGTGAGGTTAATTGGAAGTTTCAGCAACGCTATTGTAGCTATGCTGGCTGTGCCGGTACTTACAAATTATAGATATTTTTATGGCGGGTCAGGCTCTGATAATCTGGTAGGTGACCGGCTGGTGGACTTCAGCAGTAGTTGGAGGAAACCCGAAACCGACAGGCTGACTCAAAATAGGAATTTACTGGATTCTATATGTAATCTTTGTTACTACCCGGGCCTTGCTGTAAACGATCCTCACTTTCTGCTTCCTCGCCTTAGCGTTAGCCGCATTATAAGCGAATTTAGCGAAGCGGAATCCAGGGAATTGCTGGGACGATTGCACGAGGCGCTGTCTATAGCGATTGCGGAGATGGATAGCGGAGAGAATCTTTATTTTGTAAGCAGGGACATTTTAGCTGCTTGGCAGCATGAAATCGAAGCTAAGCTTGCGGGGATGGGCGTGGCTGTAAGAACTGTATCGTATCCTGCTTCGCCAAAAGGCTCGATTTTAAACGTGTTCAGCGTGCTTACCCAGCGTGAAAACATAAACGGCGCTTTTACAGAAGAAGAGATAGCCGGTTTGGTAGGAAGAGCTCCGTCTACCGTAAGATATGATATAAGGGCGCTTCTTACGCTGGGGCTTTTGGAACCGGTGCTAAAAGAACCCAAACTTGACACCTACAGAGTCCCGGAACTTCTGGAGCCAATGGAATTAGGAGCTAATACCTATAAGATCCCAAAACGGGTAAAGTCTCGCGTAGATGCGATCAAACCGTATCTTGCGATGTTTAGAGGAGATTTGCTTCGCCCGACAAGAGACGAGCTGGAACCGACAAAGCAGGAATTAGACAGAATGAGAGAAATAGAAAATATCGAGGAAATAATAACGACTATTATTAAGGGAGATGTGCCTTATTATTGGCTTAACTTGAAGAGCTATCTGGAAGCGTTAAGGGGACCAAAGAGCAGTATATAAATGCCGGAAAGGCTAAGATGAATAAATTTTTTACATGCAAAATTATGTTGGCGCTGGCAGCCGTAGTATTTTTATATACGGCTGTTATATATTTAACGCCTGCTTTCGGCAAAGATTCTTTGAGAATTCCTATCGGAAAGGAAAGCGGCACATTCCAGCGCATGCAGCAGACTATGGGAGAATTGGCGCCTGGTGGAGCAAATATTGATAGTGAATTGGCAATGGCATTGGATCGGCTGGCTAATTTGCATGCACCAGGAATAAAGTTGTTGGATATAGGAGCGTTTACGGGGGAATTCTTAAGGAGTGTGGCGAGGATGAATCCCGGGGCCGGAAAATTAGTCGGTATTGATTTAGGGGCCAAAGATCAGATATTAACTGAAGGAAAAACCCAAATAGAATTACGGCGTATTGATACAAAAGCCGGAAATTGGATAAGCTTAATGGAAAAACAATTTTATGACGTGGTTACTATTGTGTATCCGGATTCTTCCAGCGGAGTGGATTTAATGTCGTTATTCGCTCTTGCGGCATGGGCCATTAAACCGGGAGGCATGATTTATATCATTGCTGATTCTCCCGGTTATGCCGAAAGAATATTGTTTTATATGGATCAATTTTTTACCGACGGCCGTGTCTTGCCTTTGCCTGAGGAGTGGCCGCGCTCAGAGCATACCTTGAGTGGCAGTTCTCGTGAAAATCATCGCCTGGTGGTAGGGTTCAGGCCGGATCCTTTTGCTGCGCCTGAAACCGTAAGGGCGAACCAGGCCCGCAGAAGCATGGCAGAAACCGCAACAAGCATATAGTATTCCGCTTGCCATCTGCAGTTCCTTCTTTACAGCTTTGAAAAAATAATGTATACTTAACTTCGTTATATAAGATCGGGGCGTGGCGCAGTTGGCTAGCGCACTTGAATGGGGTTCAAGGGGTCGCTGGTTCGAATCCAGCCGTCCCGACCAAAAATATAAAGGCGGTGTTATAGTGGGCAATGAACAAGAATCTTCTAATCAGCCTAATCGAAGAAAATTTAGCAGGATTAATAGAAGCTACATTATTTCATATACGCCTGTAAATGTCGGAGAGCTGAAATACGATATGTCTCAGACTAAAGATTTGGGTGAAGGAGGGTTGTCATTTATTGCTGACAAGGGCTTTGAAAAAGGCACTATATTGAAGATAAAGCTTAGACTGCCGGAGTTTTTAGATTATGTTATAGTGCAGGCAAAAGTTGTTGATTCAAAGCAGCGGGCAAAAGGCATTATTTACGAAACAAGGGCTAGTTTTATAGATGTTGAACAGAAAATAAAAGATTCTATAAACAGATTGGTGAATTATGAATAAAAAATTACAAAATAAAATAAATATCGGCTTGGTTGGTTTCGGGACCATAGGATCCGGTGTTGCGAAGCTTCTGATGGAACGGAGAGATTTGTTATTAAAACGTACCGGCATAGATTTTAACCTCTCATTAGTCTGCGATAAAGATCTGTCTTTTAAAAGAGACGTGAATATTCCTAAAAGCATGCTTACCGGAGATGTCAATAAGGTAATAAATGACCCTGATATTCATATTATTGTTGAACTTGTAGGTGGCATCCATCCAGCGAAAGAAATTGTAATGAAGGCGCTGTCAAAAGGCAAACATGTAGTGACTGCGAATAAACTGCTTCTGGCGTCCGAAGGCGAGGAGATTTTTCAGAAAGCCAAAGACTCGAATAGGGAAATATATTTTGAGGCAAGCGTTGCG
>Ga0172371_10007693_pt1 | contig 15260 bp, 11 predicted proteins | sample Lak12m_FD_114543 | JGI IMG/M metagenome (GOLD analysis project Ga0172371, IMG submission 114543) | Freshwater microbial communities from Kabuno Bay, South-Kivu, Congo - kab_022012_12m | ecosystem: Environmental > Aquatic > Freshwater > Lake | place: Democratic Republic of the Congo: South-Kivu... | reverse complement strand
TTGGCCATAATCTGAGCAGAGCTTCCTGCGCTACGGACTATCTGAGCGCCGTTCCCTGCTGAAAGTTCTATGTTGTGAATTGGCGTGCCTAACGGGATATATCTTAAAGGCATGCAATTGCCAACCTTTATTTCTACATTTGACCCTTTGGTACTCATAATTTCATCGCCTACGCCTAATCCCAAAGGAGCAATAATATAACTTCTCTGTTTATCGGGATGCTCCAATAGCGCTATTCTCGAGGAACGATTAGGGTCGTATTCAATTGCTATGACTTTTGCCGCGACATCAAGTTTATCCCGCCTGAAATCGATTATGCGATACATTCTCTTATGTCCGCCGCCGCGCTGATAAGCGGTAATACGGCCATAATTATTGCGTCCGCCTGTCTTCTTCAAGGACACAATGAGATTCTTCTCAGGATAATCCTTGGTTATCTCCGAAAAATCAGAAATCTCTGTCCAACGTAAACTCGGCGTAACTGCTTTGAATTTTTTTATACCCATATTTTAATGAACACGCAACTTATGGAGTATCAACGAACATAAGTTGCTGTGTGAATTTAACCCAGCACTTATTTCACTCTCAATGCTGGATTGTTTAATAAATTAGTTTATTAAATTAGCTCCTTGTCGCTCCGTAAATCTCGTCCTCACTTGATCTCTATTTTCTGGCCTTCTTTTAACGTCACTATCGCCTTTTTCCACTCGCTGACATAACCTAGTTGATGCCTTACCCTTTTTGCCTTCTTGGGCAAGATACATGTGTTGACTTTTTCCACGTTTACTTTATAAATATCCTCAACCGCCTTTTTAATCTGAGGCTTGGTGGCGAATTTGCTAACCCAGAAAAAAAATTTTCCTTGACCTTCCTGAGTTGTACTTTTTTCCGTATGTATTAATGTTTTTATGATATCCGGGTATTTCATCCTTCGGTTCCTTTTAGTCGCTTAAGATATGACCCTGAGCGAGATAACGAGTCGAACGAGTCATTTAATTCTCTCCGTCAAAATGCGCAAAGCATCCTTAGTAACAAGCATTTTTTTGAAGCTCAATATATCGTATGTATTTACGCTGTTGGCATCCCTTAACCCTACATTAGGGATATTCCTCGTTGCCAATCTTATATTATCATCCATAGAATTTATAACCAATAACGCGCCGTCTTTCATCTTTAATTTCTTAAGTATATTGATAAATGTTTTTGTTTTGCAATCCGACAGAACCAGACTGTTTAAAACAACAATATTATTTTCTAAGGCGCGGTTATTGATGATCGACCTCAAAGACAACTGTTTAATTTTCTTAGGCAATGAATATCCGAAATCCCTGGGGTGCGGGCCAAAAACAACTCCGCCGTGCCGCCAAAGCGGGTTACGCGTACTGCCAACCCTTGCGCGGCCGGTTCCTTTCTGACGCCAGGGTTTCTTGCCTCCTCCGGAAACATTACTTCTTGTCTTTGTGGAAGCCGTGCCCTGCCTTCTGTTAGCTAAATAATTGTGGACAGCGCGGTATATGCTCGCTGTACTCACCTTGCCATCGAATATCCTGGGGCTCAGCTCTAATTTCTCCACTTCTTTTCCGGAGACATCCAAGACAGGCAATACAACCGTCTTCTTCTCCTTAGCGCTATCTTTTTGCTTCTTATCCTGCTTCATTTTTTATATTCTATTTGTTCTTACTCTTTTTCTTCTTGGCCTTACCTATTATTAAAAGCCCGTTATCGAAACCTGGAGCCTGCCCTTTTATAAGCAGCAAATTATTCTGTGCGTCTACTCTGACAACTTTTAAATTCTGCACCGTGGTCCTGGCATTACCCATATGCCCATGAAGATGCTTGCCTTTAAAAACTCTTCCAGGAGTGGTATTGGAACCCATTGAACCTACGCGGCGATGGCTCATAGAGCCATGACTCGTAGGCGTACCAGACCAATTCCAGCGTTTCATACCGCCCTGGAATCCTTTGCCGATAGAAACGCCCACAACATCCACGAAATCCCCATTCTTAAATATATCGACCTTTATCTGTGAGCCTACCTGAATATCCGAATCATTGGAAATGCCTCTTATTTCGCGTATAACGCGTTTGGGTGCGATATTGAGCTTCTTAAACATACCTAGCTGCGGCTTCTTAGTATCTTTTTCCTCTATGTCTTCGTAGCCCAATCGGACATTCTTATCGGTAAGACCCAAAACAACACAAGGCCCCGCTGAAATGGCCGTTACAGGAATAGACACGCCATTCTCGTCGAAAATCCTAGTCATACCAATTTTTCTGCCTAAAATAGCATTCATCTCAACTTCTCCTGCATGTTTATTTAATTTCAACGTAAACGCCTGCAGGCAGATTCAACTTTCTCAAGGCATCTATAGTCTTGGCTGTAGGTGCAACTAATTCCAGAAGCCGCTTATGAGTCGCCAACATAAATTGCTCGCGCGACTTCTTGTCGATAACTGGAGACCGGTTAACCGTATAAATTTCCTTCTTGGTCGGTAAAGGAATTGGGCCAGACACTTTTGCGCCCGTACGTTTAGCCGTCTCAGCTATCTCGGCAGCTGACTGATCAATCAAACGATGATCGTATGCCTTAAGCTTAATCCGTATTGTCTGTTCTTTTGACATTATTATATAATCCTAGCGAGTAAAATAAACCCCTGCTTTGATGCAAACATATCTTATTCGCTTTTATTTCTTGCTGCTTTATTGTTTGTTTCTTACGCCTTACGCAATTATCTCAGAAATTACACCTGCGCCAACCGTATGTCCGCCTTCTCTGATAGCAAACCTCAACTCTTTCTCCATAGCAATCGGTGTAATCAATTCTGCTTCTACGGCAATATTATCACCGGGCATAACCATTTCCACGCCCTGCGGTAGAGTAACTGTTCCCGTAACGTCAGTGGTTCTGAAATAGAACTGCGGCCTGTAACCTTTGAAGAAAGGAGTATGTCTTCCGCCTTCTTCTTTGGTTAATACGTAGACCTGCGCCTTGAACTTAGTATGCGGCGTAATTGAACCGGGCGCCGCCAAAACCATTCCGCGTTCAAGGTTATCCTTTTCAATACCCCTGAGAAGCAAGCCGACGTTATCGCCTGCCTGGCCTTCATCAAGAAGTTTTCTGAACATTTCTATACCAGTAACGACCGTCTTCTGAATTTCCGGACGTAAACCCACGATGTCAAGATTGTCGTTTAGTTTGAGTTTGCCGCGTTCGATTCTTCCTGTGCCTACAGTACCTCTGCCGGAAATAGAGAAAACGTCTTCGACTGCCATAAGAAACGGCTTCTCCAGATCTCTTTTAGGCATAGGGATAAACTCATCCACTGCCTTCATTAGATCCAACATAGGCTGCGTCTTGGCGGCGTCGTCAGGACTATTCATTGCTTCCAAAGCGCTTCCTCTTATAATAGGCGTCTTATCGCCGGGGAAGTTATATTTTGTCAGCAAGTCTCTTACTTCTACTTCTACAAGGTCAATAAGTTCCTTGTCATCCACCATATCGCACTTGTTCAAAAACACCACTATAGCAGGAACGTTAACCTGTCTGGCCAACAAAATATGCTCTCTTGTCTGAGGCATCGGGCCATCCGCTGCGGAAACTACCAGTATTGCACCATCCATCTGGGCTGCGCCGGTAATCATATTCTTTATGTAGTCGGCGTGTCCAGGGCAGTCTATATGCGCATAGTGCCTAATATCTGTCTGGTACTCTACGTGAGAAATATTGATAGTTACTCCTCTTTCTTTCTCTTCCGGAGCGTTATCAATTGAATCATAGGTTCTGGCTTCGGCAAAACCTTTTTTATGCAGGGCCATTGTAATAGCTGAAGTCAATGTCGTCTTACCATGATCCACGTGACCTATCGTTCCTATATTCACATGCGGTTTACTTCTTACAAACTTCTCTTTAGCCATTAAACACCTCCTTTAATGAGCGCGCAACTTATGGAGAGAAACGACATAAGTTGTTTGCGCGAATTAATCCCGCCTCTTGCATTCTGCAAGAATGCGGCGGGATAAATTCAGACATACAATTTATGTCACTTTGTTCCCTAAATTGTGTCTTCATTTAACAACTATTTTATTCAATATATCTTCTGGCACCTCTTGATAAAAAGAGGGCTCCATTGTATAGGATGCTCTGCCTTGCGTAAGCGAACGCAGTGCAGTCACATAATCAAAAGTCTGCGCCAAGGGAATAAACCCATGAATTAACTTCACGTTTCCACGCTGCCCTAAAGAAACAACCTTTCCTCTCCTGCTGTTAAAATCTCCTATTACTACTCCCATATACTCATATGGGACTACGAGCTCTATGCTCATAATCGGCTCAAGCAAAACGGTCCTTGCCTTGCGCAACCCTTCGCTAAAAGCAATTGACGCAGCCATCTTGAACGCCAACTCAGAAGAATCAACCTCATGATAAGAACCGTCTACAAGAGTAACCATTACTCCTGTGACAGGGTAGCTTGCCAATACCCCGCTTAAAGCAGCAGTCATTATACCTTCTTTTACAGAAGGTATGTACTCCTGTGGTATAGCGCCTCCCTTTATCTTATCTTCAAAGGTAATTCCCAAATTTGCTTCTTGCGGTTCCATTTCAATAACTACATGCCCATATTGACCGTGTCCGCCTGTCTGCTGAATAAATTTACCCACCGCATGCACCTTCTTTGTAATAGTCTCTCTATACGCCACTTCAGGTCTGCCGACGTTTGCTTCTACGTTGAATTCATGAAACATCCTGTCCACAAAAATCTCCAAATGCAGTTGCCCCATGCCAGAAATAACAGTCTGACCTGTCTCATGGTCGTATCTTACTTTAAAAGAAGGATCCTCTTCTTCGAATTTCTTCAATGCAAAACCCAAACGCTCCTGGTCTACTTTGGTTTTTGGTTCAATTGCCAAAGTAACTACCGGCTCGGGAAATTTAATCTCTTCTAATATAATCTGCGAATCTTCCTCGCACAAAGTATCGCCTGTCTTAGTATCTTTGAGCCCAACCAAGGCGGCGATTTCTCCCGCCGAGACGCTATCTACCATTTCCTGTTTATTGGCGTGCATATATACTATTTTGTTTACCTTCTCTTCTTCGCGCCTTGTGGAATTATAAATATAAGTGCCCGTCTTAATTTCTCCGGAATAAACGCGCACATAACTAAGCCTGCCCACATAAGGGTCGCTGGCTATCTTAAAACATAAGGCGCATAAAGGCGTCTCGTCCGCCGTAGCTATTTCTTTATACTGGCTCTTTTCTGGGTCTATTCCCTTTACAGGAGGCATATCCAACGGAGAAGGCAGATAGTCGCATACGGCATTAAGAGCTAATTGTACTCCTTTATTCTTTAAGGACGCCCCTGCTAATACGGGGGTGAACTTATTGTTAATAACGCCTTCTCTTATTGCCTTCTTTATATCCTCTTTTACCAATGGAACATTATGCACTATTTTATACATAATATCTTCGCTGAATTCAGCTATATGCTCCAACATTACTTCTCTATATTTCAATGCCGTGGGAGCAAAATCTAAAGGTATGTCTGACAATATCAACTCGACGCCTTCTTCGTCGCGGTATGTGACGAGTTTTTCCTCTATTAAATCTACTATGCCGATAAGCTCCTCGTTTTTATTAAAATAAGGCAAATTTATCGCTGCGGCATTTGAGCCTAACTTGGTCTTTATCTGTTCAATGCAGGAAAAATAGTCTGCGCCGACTCTATCCATCTTGTTTACGTAGGCAATGCGCGGAACCTTGTATTTATCAGCCTGCCTCCAGACCGTCTCTGACTGAGGCTCTACTCCGCCCACGCCGCAGAAAACTACTATTGCGCCGTCTAATACCTTGAGCGACCTTTCTACCTCCATGGTAAAATCCACATGGCCAGGGGTATCGATTATGTTAATCTGATGGTCTTTCCAGAAACAAGTCGTACTTGCTGCAGTAATAGTTATGCCTCTTTCCTGTTCCTGTTTCATCCAGTCCATAGTGGCGGTACCTTCGTGCACCTCGCCCATCTTGTATATCCTGCCGGTATAATATAAAAGCCTCTCGGTGGTGGTAGTTTTACCGGCATCAATATGAGCAATTATGCCTATGTTCCTAATTTTTTCTAACTCGACTTTTCTTGCCATGTTATATGTTACCATTTGAAGTGCGCAAATGCCTTGTTGGACTCTGCCATCTTGTGCGTATCGTCTCTTTTCTTAATCGCCGAGCCTTCTCCTTTATAAGCCATCAGCAATTCCTCGGCTAATTTTTCCGTCATAGACTTGCCTTTTTTGCCTCTGGCAAAATCTTTTATCCAACGTAAAGCTATAGATACTCCTCGTTCTGACCTTACCTCAACGGGAACCTGGTATGTTGCGCCGCCTATACGCCTCGGTTTTACTTCCAGGCGCGGCCTGGCATTATCAATGGCCTTTTGGAAAACTTTCATCACATCCTGCTCGCCGCTTTTCTCTGCTAATATATTGAAAGCCCCGTAAACAATCCTTTCGGCGATAGCACGTTCACCCTTAAGCATAACTATGTTAATGAATTTCGTAACTACCTTGCTGTTGTATTTCGGGTCCGGTAGAGTATCTCTTTTTTCTGCTCTTCTTCTTCTCATTTTATATGCTCGCCTCTTTACCTATATATAATACTACTTAGGTTTCTTTGCTCCGTATTTTGAACGCGACCTCTTCCTGTTGGCAACTCCTGCCGTATCCAGCGTACCTCTTACGATATGATAACGCACACCGGGCAAATCCTTAACCCTGCCGCCCCTTACTAAAACTATCGAGTGTTCCTGGAGGTTATGGCCTTCACCAGGGATATACGAAGTTACTTCTATGCCTGTAGTCAAACGCACGCGCGCAATTTTACGCAAAGCCGAATTGGGCTTTTTAGGTGTCATCGTCCTCACCTGAAGGCAAACGCCTCTTCTCTGCGGGCAGCCTTTTAACGCCGGAGACTTTGACTTCTTGACGCTTAAAATTCTTTCGTTACGTATTAACTGCGCTATTGTTGGCATCCTCTTCGCTCCCTGCTGCTTGTGCTTCTTCCTGCCCAACCTTTTCCATATTTATATCCCTGTAGTATCTTAAACCTGTTCCGGCCGGGATTAAATGTCCAACTATTACGTTTTCCTTTAGACCAAAAAGTTCATCCATCTTACCAGAAGCAGCGGCCTCTGTCAAAACTCTTGTTGTTTCTTGGAAGCTTGCCGCTGAAATAAAACTTTCTGTGGTAATTGAAGATTTAGTAATTCCTAAAAGCAGAGGCGTCGCAGAAGCCGGCTTGCCGCCTTTTTTGATAATCTTCTGATTCTCCTTCTGGAATATCCATCTATCGACGTGCTGACCCACGAGAAATTCGCTGTCGCCTGATTCTTCTATGCGCACTTTCTTCAACATCTGCCTGATAATCAACTCAATATGCTTATCATTAATATGCACGCCTTGCAGCCTGTAAACTTCCTGGACTTCATTTACTAAATACTCCTGCAGAATTTTATCGCCGCGAACGCGCAAGATATCCTGCGGAACAACAGGCCCATCAGTGAGCTGCTGTCCTGCTTCTACTTTATCCCCCTTATAGACGTTGGGATGTTTGCCATGCGGGATAGCATATTCCCTCTTCATCCCAGTCGGAGACTTGACGATTATCTGGCGCTGCCCTTTCTTTGTTTCGCCAAATTCAACAAAGCCGTCTATTTCAGATATAACTGCCGGGTCTTTCGGCCTGCGCGCTTCGAATAATTCAGCAACCCTCGGCAAACCACCGGTAATATCTCTTGTTTTGGTAACAACTCTGGGAATCTTGGCTAACAACTCTCCACCCTTAACCTCTTGCCCATCCTTTACCATAATATGTGCATTTACCGAAACAGGATATATGCCTAAAATATCGCCCTTAGTGTCCAATATGATTATCTGAGGATGGTAATCCGTTTTATGCTCTACGATTACTCGTTCTGTAACTCCTGTTGCAGGATTTACTTCTTCACGCATCGTAACATTTTCTTTTATGTCTTCATATCTGACTATCCCGCCAACTTCGGTCAAGATCGGAGAAGTATAAGGATCCCACCTGATAAATATCACGCCTTTATTAATAACATCATTTTCGCTTGCAGAAATAAAACTGCCCTGGGGAATAGGATGACGTTCCAACTCGCGTCCCTGTTCGTCATTTAAACTTATGAAACCGTTCCTATTTAAAACTACTAATTCCTTGTCTTTCTCTACGACCCTTAAGTTATGGAATTTCAATATGCCTTTATTTTTGGAGCGGATGAACGATTGCTCGACTATCCTGGAAGCTGTACCGCCGATGTGGAATGTCCTCATTGTCAGCTGCGTTCCGGGTTCGCCTATACTCTGCGCGGCAATAATGCCTACTGCCTCGCCAATCTCTACAAGTCTGCCTGTAGCCAAATTTCTGCCATAACATTTAACACATATGCCGCGCTCTGATTCGCAGGTAAGAACGCTGCGTATGCGAATCTTTTCTATGCCCAGCTTTTCGATCATTTCAGCTTTTTCTTCGTCTATTTCATGGCCTGCCTCTACAACAACCTCATCGGTAATAATATCAACCACGTTATCCAAAGCAACCCTGCCAAATACGCGTTCTTTTAAAGGGACCACAACCTCGTCTCCTTCTACTATATCCGACAAGGTAATACCGTTTAATGTGCCGCAATCTTCCTCTGTAATGATAATTTCCTGGGCGACGTCAACCAAACGACGGGTAAGATAACCTGCGTCAGCTGTTTTTAACGCTGTATCAGCTAAACCTTTTCTGGCGCCGTGTGTAGAAATAAAATACTCCAACACCGTAAGCCCTTCCCTGAAATTGGCGGTAATGGGATTCTCTATAATCTCGCCTGACGGCTTTGCCATAAGACCGCGCATGCCTGCCAACTGCCTGACCTGCAGCCTTGAGCCCCTTGCACCAGAATCAGCCATCATAAATATTGGATTAAATTTATCCATCTCGTTAAATACTAAATCAGCCACCCTGTCAGTCGTATGCGTCCAAATATCAATTGTCTTATTGTGCAGCTCGCCTTTTGTAATTATACCTTTTTTATACTGGTCTTTAACTTTGGATACCTCTGACTTTGCCTCGTCTATGCACTTCTGCTTATCTTTGGGTATTTTTAAATCATCAATGGATATAGAAATTCCGCCGAGCGTGCCGAATTCAAAACCTAAATCCTTAAGGCTGTCTAACAACTTTATAGTGCGGTCATGACCGAAGCGCTTGTAACAGGCAGCAACTATTTGACCGACATTTTTTTTATTCAACTCTAAATTTGCAAAGCCAAAAGTTTCAGGTAGACGCTGGTTAAAGATTACCCTGCCTACAGTAGTTTCAATAATATTTTTTCCTTCTTCTACCTGCTGGGTATCCAGATTATACAAATTATTTATACGCAGTTTTATCTTTGCCTGCAAATGTATCTCGTTATCTCCGTAGGCAATCAAGGATTCTTCGCTGTTGGCAAATATTTTCCCTTCGCCTTTTACTTTGGGTTTAATTTTTGTCAGGTAACACAAACCGAGAATTATATCTTGGGTGGGGGTAATGATTGGACGGCCGTCAGCAGGAGAAAAAACGTTATTAACCGACAGCATAAGAAGACGCGATTCCATCTGCGCTTCCAAGGATAAAGGCACGTGCACAGCCATCTGGTCTCCGTCGAAGTCGGCGTTAAAAGCGGTACATACCAAAGGATGAATCCTGATAGCCTTTCCTTCTACAAGCACCGGCTGGAATGCCTGGACGCTAAGGCGGTGGAGAGTAGGCGCGCGGTTAAGCAAGACCGGATGATCCTTTATAACCTCATCCAGAATATCCCATACTTCAATCTTCGCCCTCTCTACCATTCGCTTTGCGCCTTTGATTGTGTGGACAAAACCCTTTTCTCTCAACTTCTTAATTATAAACGGTTCAAATAATTCCAAAGCCATCTGTTTTGGCAAACCGCATTGATGCAGTTTCAATTCAGGACCCACAACTATAACTGAACGGCCAGAATAGTCTACACGCTTACCCAATAAATTCTGACGGAATCGTCCTTGCTTGCCTTTAAGCATATCCGATAAAGACTTTAAGGGGCGATTGCTAGAACCTAAAACTGCTCTTCCGTGGCGGCCGTTGTCCAAAAGCGCATCTACTGCTTCCTGGAGCATGCGTTTTTCATTACGGATAATAATCTCTGGGGCACTTAGTTCTAAAAGCTTTTTCAAACGGTTATTGCGGTTAATTACGCGACGGTATAAATCATTCAAGTCACTGGTGGCAAACCTGCCGCCATCCAAAGGAACTAACGGTCTTAAATCCGGAGGAATAACCGGTAAAACCTCTAAAATCATCCAATCAGGTTTATTGCCTGATTTGCGGAAATCTTCTATAATCTTTAACGTCTTGGCAATCTTTCTGGTGGCTGCGCCTTCCTTTGTAGCCTCCAACTGCTTTCTCATCTTTTTGGAAAGGATTTCTAAATCGACTTCTTTCAATAAATCCAGTATCGCCTCGGCGCCAATCTTAGCCTTAAAAGAATTGCCGTACTTGCTTACAAGTTCTTGGTATTGGTCGTCACTTATCAAATCTCTTCTTTTTAAACCAGTCTCGCCGGGATCTGTAACGACGTATTCTTCGTAATAAATTATTTTCTCCAGATTTCTCAAACCTATATCCAAAATCGCCGACAATCTGGAAGGGACAGCCTTGAAGAACCATATGTGCGTCACGGGAGTAGCCAGAGTTATATGTCCCATCCTCTCCCTGCGTATGCTCGACCTTGCTATCTCAACTCCGCACCTGTCGCAGACCATACCTCTGAATTTATTACCTTTATATTTACCACAGTTACACTCCCAATCACGCACCGGTCCAAAGATACGCTCGCAGAAAAGTCCGTCTTTTTCAGGCTTCAAAGTACGGTAATTAATAGTCTCTGCCTTCCTAACTTCACCTTTAGACCAAGACTTAATTGTCTGCGGCGAGGCAATCTTTATGGTAATGCTGTCAAATAATGTAATGTTGTCTTTATTTTTATTTTCCATGGTTTACTTTTGTTTCTCCACTTTTATGTCTAAACTTAACCCGTGCAATTCCTTTATTAATACGTTAAACGACTCCGGAGTCCCAGGATTAAGCCTTTGTTCGCCTTTTACAATCGCTTCATAAATACGCGTTCTTCCAGCAACGTCGTCGCTCTTTACAGTAAGCATCTCCTGCAAAGTAAATGCTGCGCCATATGCCTCTAATGCCCAAACTTCCATTTCTCCAAATCTCTGTCCGCCAAACTGAGCCTTTCCGCCCAATGGCTGCTGCGTAATCAAAGAATAAGGACCAATTGAGCGCGCGTGTATTTTTTCGTCTGCAAGATGTATAAGCTTCATCATATACATATAACCCACGGTTACCTTTTGATCAAAGACTAAACCTGTATAACCGTCGTAAAGGGTAATTTTACCATCTTCGGGCAACTTTGCTTTCTTTAACAATTCTTTTATTTCCGCTTCTGTGGCTCCGTCAAATATTGGACTGGACACCGTCAAGCCTAAAATCTTTGCAGCCCAGCCAAGGTGCGTCTCAAGTATCTGCCCTACGTTCATTCTGGAAGGAACGCCCAGCGGATTCAAAACTAATTCTACTGGCGTGCCGTCTTCCAGGAAAGGCATATCTTCTTCAGGCAAAATCTTGGCAATAACTCCTTTATTACCGTGCCTGCCGGCCATCTTGTCGCCGACAGATAATTTCCTCTTTGTGGCAACATAAACTACGACCCTCTTTAATACCCCCGGAGGCAATTCATCGCCTCTCTTTACTTTTTCTATCTCCTGATCCTGCTCGGTAATAAGCTCTTTAATTTGAGCGTCAAAAAAGTCGCTGACCAATCTGGCTTCCTCATTGCCGTTTAAATCCATTTTCTCCACTCTACCCTTAGAAATGCCTAAAACCTTTGCCAGTTTCGCCACTTTCTCTTTTTCGATAATCTCTATTTCGCTGCGATAATACTCCTTGATATTGCGGATAGCCGCCAATTCTTTCTTCTTATCCTCTTTGGATTTTCTGCCACGCTCTTTTCTCTGAAATGCTTCTATATTTATGACTACGCCTTCAATGCCCGGAGGAACGACCAGCGATGTATCCCTCACATCGCCTGCTTTTTCGCCAAATATTGCCCTGAGCAGCCTCTCTTCCGGAGAAAGCTCTGACTCAGTCTTGGGGGTTACCTTTCCGACGAGCACATCGCCAGGCTCTACCTCTGCGCCTATGCGGATAATGCCTTCTTCGTCCAAATTGGCAAGTGCTTCCTCGGAAACATTGGGTATATCACGCGTAATTTCTTCATTGCCTAAACGCGTCTCCCTTGCCTCTAATTCAAATTTTTCCACATGTATAGAAGTATAAGCGTCATCCTTTACAACTTTCTCGCTTATAAGTATAGCGTCTTCAAAATTAAACCCGCGCCAAGGCATAAAAGCCACTAATAAATTCCTTCCCAATGCCAATTCCCCGTCTTTGGTTGCAATACCGTCGGCAATCACATCTCCGGCTTTAACCTTCTGTCCAAGTTTTACAATAGGTTTCTGGTTAATGCAGGTGTCTGCGTTTGAGCGCCTGAATTTCTTCAAAGCATATTCTTTGTCTCCAATGGTAATAGAACGGCCGTCTACTTTTGTCACCGTGCCGTCTTTTTCGGCCAAAACTACAGCGCCCGAATCCACAGCAACTTTACCTTCCATTTCAGTGCCCACCAAAGGAGCCTCTGTGTTCATCAAAGGAACAGCCTGCCTCTGCATGTTAGAACCCATTAATGCCCTGTTGGCATCGTCGTGTTCAAGGAAAGGAATCAATGACGCTGCTACGGAAACCAATTGTTTTGGGGAAACATCCATATAATCTATCTTATGCGGAGAAACCTTGGGAAAATCACCTTTATGTCGGCAGACAACTTCTTTCTCTCTAAAATGCCCTTCGTCAGTTATGGAAGCATTTGCCTGGGCGATAATTTTATTTTCCTCGATATCAGCAGGTAAATACTCAATCTTATTGGTTACCTTGCCATTATTAACCACTCTATAAGGAGTTTCCAGATAGCCTAGATTATTGACGCGCACATATGTGGTAAGGGAAGAAATCAATCCGATATTAGGACCTTCTGGCGTCTCTACCGGACATATACGGCCGTAGTGAGACTGGTGGATATCTCTTACTTCGAATCCGGCCCTCTCTCTGGATAAACCTCCGGGTCCCAAAGCGCTTAACCTTCTCTTGTGGGTAAGCTCGGCCAAAGGATTTACCTGGTCCATAAACTGCGATAACTGCGAACGCATAAAGAAGTCGCGTATCTGCGTAGAGAATAATTTTGAATTTATTAAATGATATATCATTACGGAATCAACATCTGAAAGTATAGCTAATCTCTCGCGGACAGAACGCTCTAATTTTGCCAAGCCTATGCGCGCCTGATTCTGCACCAATTCTCCGATTGTCTTTATTCTTCTGTTGCCCAAATGGTCTATGTCGTCTATCTGGCCTTCTCCTAATCTAAGCCTTATAAGATATTTGATAACTTCTATCGCTGTCCTGGAATCCAAAATCCTATTCTCAAGCGGCAAATCCATATTCAATTTACGGTTAAGGATAAATCTTCCGGCGCGGCTCAAATCATACCTCTTGGGGTCAGAAAATAGCCTGTGGAATAAAGATTCAGCCGCCTCCTCGGTGACTGGTTCGGTAGGACGCATCTTTCTATATAAATCTATTAATGCTTCTGATTTACTCTTGGTAAAATCTTTCTTGATGGTATTTAATATTTCCGGAATCTCTCCGCCAAATGCTTTAAATATATCTTCATCTGAGGAAAATCCCATAATACGCAGGATTTGTGTGGCTGGGAAACTTCTTCTTCTGTCTACATAGGCTAATATTGTTTCTGAAAGGTCATATTTAAACTCAAGCCAGGCTCCCCTGTAAGGAATAATACGGCCGTAGAATATCTTTTTGCCGGTAGGATGTATCTCTTCCTCAAAAGAAACGCCGGGAGACCTCTGCAGCTGCGTTACTATAACGCGCTCATCGCCGTTTATAATAAAGCTGGCGGTGGACGTCATCAAAGGTATATCGCCGAAATAGACTTCCTGAACCTTTATGTCAACAGGAGTAACCAACCTTAGGTTCATTCTTAAAGGAGCGGCATAAGTCATGGATCTGCGCCTGCATTCTTCTTCGGAGTATTTCGGTTTTCCTAAGGTGTAACTTACGAATTCCAGGCGGAATTTCCTGTCAAAACTCTCTATAGGAAAAACTTCCTGAAATACCTCCTGCAGGCCCAGACTCTTTTTATCCTTCGCAGGGACATCCTGCTGAAGAAACTCATTATAAGAGTCTATCTGAGTCTGTAAAAAATGAGGGAGGTCAAAAACCTCTTTCAATTTAGAGAAACTCTTTCTCTTGTTTGCCATTTACAATTATCTCCTGAGGGTTAATTCAAGACGATAGAAGGCTTACTTTAATTCGACGGTTGCGCCTGCCGCTTCCAGCTTTTTCTTCATCTCTTCCGCTTCTTCCTTGGGAAGATTTTCCTTTACTGGTTTCGGAGCAGAATCAACCAAATCTTTGGCTTCTTTCAGTCCAAGGCTTGTCAATGTCCTGACTTCCTTGATAACCTGTATTTTGTTTGCGCCTGCGCCGGTCAAAACTACAGTAAAGACGCTCTTTTCCTCTTTCTCAGCTCCTGCGCCCTGTCCTGCTGCTCCTTGAGGCATAAATCCTGCTGCCATAACCGGGGCCTGGGCAGAGACGCCGAACTTTTCCTCTATTGCCTTAACCAATTCGCACAGCTCTAAGACTGACATTGTTTCTATTTCTTTAATTATGTCTTCTGTCTTTGCCATTTTCCTAACCTCCCTTTACAATAGATTATTTTCCTTTTTTCTCGCTAACCGCCTTTAAGGCGTATGCTATCTTTGATAAAATTTGATTCAGGCTCATTGCTAACTTAGCGACCGGACCATTAATAGCAACTGCCACCTGCTGATAAAGAACCTGCCTTGACGGAATATTCGCCAATATCTTGAAATCCTGCGGATTAATGACCTTTTCATTAAGGTAACCGCCCCTCAATGCGGCTGCTTCGTGCGTCTTTACGAAATCAGTAAGCAGCTTGGAAGCGCCCACAGGGTTATCTTTAACAAAAATCAAAGCAGTGGGCCCATCAATAAAATCCAAGACTTCTTTACCTTTATTT
>Ga0172371_10007691_pt1 | contig 15261 bp, 16 predicted proteins | sample Lak12m_FD_114543 | JGI IMG/M metagenome (GOLD analysis project Ga0172371, IMG submission 114543) | Freshwater microbial communities from Kabuno Bay, South-Kivu, Congo - kab_022012_12m | ecosystem: Environmental > Aquatic > Freshwater > Lake | place: Democratic Republic of the Congo: South-Kivu... | reverse complement strand
TTCCGCCGCCGCCACCGTCATGACAAAGAACACGAACATCTGGCCGTCCACCGCTTTGAAGTAATCGGCAAAGCCGATGAAGGCCAGATTGACGGCGTTGAGCATCATTTCGATGCACATGTAAATGACCAGGGCGTTGCGCCGAATCAGGACCCCGATCACCCCCAGGGCGAACAGGGCCACGCTCAAGGCCAGGTAATAGGTGACAGGGACTACCATAAAGGCTCTCCGGTTTGGTTTTTCACGCTATGCCGCCAAGGGCGCAAAGGCGATCATCTTTGCGGGCTTTGCGTCTTGGCGTGATCCATCACTTCAACTTGCTCTTCGCCAGGACCACCGCCCCCACGATGGCCACCAACAGCAGGACGGAGGTGACCTCAAAGGGCAGGAGATAATCGGTAAACAGGCTTCGGGCAATGGATTCGGTGTTGCCCAGACCCGGAGTCATTTCCTTGCCGGCTTTCAGCGCCGTCCGGGTGAAGCCGTAAATCAGGATCAGGCCAGTGAAGCCGGCCAGGACGATGCCCCCCAGTTTTTGCCCGATAAAGGGAATCCTGGGTTCCGCTTCCGGCTGCCGGATATTCAGGAGCATGATGACAAACAGGAACAACACCATGACGGCGCCGGCGTAGACGATCACCTGGATGGCCGCGATGAACTCGGCGTGGGCCAACAGGTAGATGCCGGCCACCGCAAAGAAGTTGACGATGAGCCAGAGGGCGCTGCGCAACGGGTGTTTCTGAAAGACCACCAGGCCGCCGGAAACCAGGGCCACTCCGCCGAGGATCAAGAACAACATCTGCATCCCTCGGGCCTCCTATTCCTGCCGAATTGGCTGGGGATTGGGTCTGGAGCGTCTCATAGCCAATCTCCCAGGCGCAGTTGCGACTTGCTCTGGGTTGCCCTCTCGATATCGAGAATGAGCCTCTGTTTATCGTATTGGGCCAGTTCGTAAAGGTTGTTCAGCTTGATGGCGCCCTTGGGACAGGCCTCCTGGCAGAAGCCGCAGAAGATGCAGCGCTGCAGGTCGATGGTGAAGGCGATGGGGTATTTCCCGTGCTCGTCATTCTCATCGGCCATGATGCCCTTGATGGCGTTGGACGGGCAGACCACCATGCACAGGGTGCAGGCCACGCAACGCCGACTCCCGTCCTCATTGATGGTGAGTTGCGGATGGCCCCGCCAGCGGGGGGAGACCTCCCGTTTCTCTTCCGGATACTGCAGGGTGATGGGCTTGGTGAAAACCATCCGCAAGGTGGTCGCCAACCCTTTGAGCAAAGGAATAATCATGGATTAACCCTTGATGTAGAGAATAACCGCCCCGGTGACCAGGATGTTCACCAGGCTCAGGGGCAAGAGGACCTTCCAGCCCAACTGCATGAGCTGATCAAACCGGAAGCGGGGGTAGGTGCCTCTTACCCAGATGAAAAAGAAGACCAGCGCGAAGGTCTTGATCATGAACCAGGCGATGGGGGGGAGCACCGGGCCTTGCCAACCGCCCAGAAACAGGGTGACCGCCAGGGCGGAGGCCACGATGATGTGGGTGTATTCCCCCATCATGAACAGGGCAAACTTCATGGAGCTGTATTCCGTCTGGTAGCCGGCCACCAGCTCGTTCTCGCACTCGATGAGGTCAAAGGGCGTCCGGGCGCACTCGGCCATGGCCGCGATCATGAAGAGGACGAAGCCCAGGGGCTGGTACACCACGTAGGGCGCGTACTTCTGGGCCTCGACGATCTTGACGGTGCTCAGGGTCCCGGCCAGCATGAGGACCCCGATGACCGACAGGCCCAGGGCCAGCTCATAGCTGATCATCTGGGCGCTGAGGCGCAGACCTCCCAACAGGGAATACTTGTTGTTGGAGGACCAGCCGCCCAGGACCGCGCCGTACACTCCCAGGGAGCCCACCGCAAAGATGTACAGCAACCCGATGTTGGTGTCGGCGATCACCCCCTGGTTCAGACTGGCCACCGTCAGATCGAACTTAAAGCCGTAGATGGAGATTTCCGCCGGCAGGATGGCGCTGGCAAAGGGGATGACCGCAAAGGGCAGGAAGGCCGCCCCGGCGGTGATGACCGGCGCCAGGATAAAGAGGACCTTGTTGGCCCCCGGGGGCGTAAACTCCTCCTTGAACAACAGCTTCAGGAGGTCGGCCAGGGGCTGGAGCAGCCCCCAGGGCCCTACCCGGTTGGGGCCGTAGCGCAGCTGAATGAAACCCAGGACCTTGCGTTCCATGAGGACCGTGTAGGCCACAACCGTGAGGAGGACCACCATCACCACGGTGATCTTCAGGACGCTGATGAGTATCAACAGGGGCAGATTCATGGTATCAACCCTTTTGGATGGTCACGCGCACCAGGTTGGAGTTTAGGGTTAAGGCGTTGGCGGCCGGGGCGGCGAAATGCTCCGGCAGGAACATCACCCCCGGGGGCACGTTCTTGCACAGGGCCACCGGCGCGCTGATTTCCCCGTGGGAGGAAATGATCTTGACCTCCTCCCCCGCGGCCACTTCCAGACTCCGGGCGTCCTCGGGATTCACCTGGAGGACCGCCTGGCCGGTGACGGCCAGGGTGCCGCCGGGGTGATGGGTGGTGTAGGACCCGGAATGCTGGAGGGACTTGCCGATGATCAGGGTGTAGGGCCGCCGGCCGGGGAGGCTGATGTCCACCTCGAAGGGGACGAACTTCCCGCTCACCGACGCCTGCACCAAGGGGCAGGGGGCGCTCAATTTCGGCGCCAGGCCGGCCCACAGGGGCATCTTCTGGGCCAGTTCCCGGAAGATCGCCTTGGGGGTGGAATAGTTCAGGGGGAAGCCCATTCTGGCTCCCAACTGGCTGATGATCCGCCAGTCGGGCCGCACCCCGTTGGCGGCCAGGGCCTGCTTGACCAACCCCAGCTGGCCGGTGCTGCTGATGAAGGTGCCTTCCTGCTCGGCGTGCATGGCCACCGGCAGGACGACCTGGGCCAGTTTGGCGGTGTCGGTGAGGAAGGCGTCCTGCACCACCAGGAAGGGGACCTTTTTCAAAAGCTTTTCCACCCGGCTGCGGTGGGGGAGCCAGCGCAGCAGGTCCCCGCCCAGCAGGTACAGGGCTTTGGGGGCCGCAGGGTCGTCGTGCTCCAGGAGGTCCAGGACTTCCTCCAGGGTGGGGCCGGGCTCTGAACCTTCCAGGGGCGCATAACCGGGTCCCATATCCGGCAGGACCCCCACTTCGCTGACGCCCCGGGTGTTGTTCTTCTCGGCCACCGGGTAAAGGGCGCTGCCGGGATTGGCCGGTTTGCCCACCAGGAGGAAGAGGTCGGCCAGGGCCAGGGCGTTCTGCTGGCCCTTGTCCTGGCTCAGCAGTTCGGTCCCGAAGACGATGGCCGGGGCCTGGGCCTGGGCCAGGAGGGCCGCGGCTTCCTTGAGGGCCGTGTCTTCCACCCCGGTCTTGGTGGTGATTTCCTTGGGGGCGATCTTGACGCTCTCTTTGAACTCCTCAAACGCCGCCGCCGGCATGGCCGGGGTCCAATCGGGGTTCTCGGCCAGGAAGAACTTAATCAACCCGGCGATGAGGACCCGTTCGCTCCCGGGTTTGTATCGCAGGGACAGGTGGGCGTGCCGGTCGAACTTGGTCCGGCGGGGATTGGCCAGCACCAGGCGGAATTTTTCGTTTTCCAGGGCCTCCATGAGCTTCCAGCCCAGGGGGGGCATCTCCGGGGTGATATCCGTGCCCACCACCAGGACCAGGTCGGCCTTGGGCAAGTCCGTCAGTTTCCCCAGGACAAAGGGGAAGCCGCTGCCCTGTGCCCCTTCTGTGACGGTGAAAGGCGAGTGGTACGGGGGCGCCGGGGTCTCGGAGGCTTCCACCCCCTCCACCTGGGGGACCCCAAAGACTTCGGCCATGGCCTTGAGGGCCCGGACGTAGTGCAAGCGGCCCGGGTTGTCCAACTGGTTGGTGCCCAGGCCTTCCCGGAAGAATTTCTGGAAGGCGTAATTGGCTTCATTGGTGGCCCGGGGCGACCCGACGCCGTAAATCGTCTTGGGGCCGTCGGCCTCCGCCATCTCCTTGAATTTGGCGGCCACCAAGTCCAGGGCTTCGTCCCACGAGGCTTCCCGGAAGGCGCCGCCTTCCTTAATCAAAGGGGTCTTGACCCGGTCGTCGGCCTCCACCACCGGCCAGCCGAACCGGCCCCGGCCGCAGAGCAGGACGCTGTTTTCGTTCACCACCCTGAGGATGCGGTCGTCCTTGGTGTGCACCTGGTAGGTGCAGCCGCCGCCGCAGAAGGGACAGGCGATTTCGGTGCGCTCCATGTCCCAGGCCCGGGCCCGGTACTTAAACTGCTTGTTGATCAGGGCCCCCACCGGGCAGATGTCGATGCAGGAGCCGCAGAACTCGCAGTCCAGGGGTCGGGCGCCGCTGGACAGCTCGGTGAAGTAGCCCCGCAGGGTGAAATTGATGGCCATGGCCCCCACCCGGTCCCGGCAGATGCGGACGCAGCGGCCGCAAGTGACGCAGCGGTCCGGGTGGCGCTCCACCATCTGGGAGACATAATCCGGATTGGGGGGCAGCTTCACCGCTTCCAGGTCCACCGTGGACACGCCCAGGGCGTGGGTCAGGTTCTGGAGTTCGCACTCCCCGCCTTTGTCGCAGATGGGGCACTCCAGGGCGTGGTTGATGAGCACCAGCTTCATCAACTCCTGGCGCAGGGCCTGCAGCCGGGGGGTATTGGTCACCACCTCCATGCCCTCGGTGACCGGGGTGGCGCAGGCCGGGATGGGCCGGGGCGGCCCGGGCTTGACGTCCACCACGCAGATGCGGCAGCTGCCTATGGGTTTCAAGGCCGGATGGTAGCAAAGGTAAGGGATGAAAATCCCATTCTCTTTGGCCACGTTCAAGATGGTTTTGCCAGGTTCCGCCTGGATGGGGCGGCCGTCGATGGTCAGATTAACCATAAATCTTTACCTTATTCCATAATTCCCTAAGCGGATGGTAAATTTTAATGACCTACAGTCCTTAAGCTAATTATCCAGCCTTTCCAAGGTCTTCACCCGGTAGACCGGGGCGCTGAGAGAACCGGTGGGGTCATCGCAGGTCACCCTCACCTTCCACCCCAGCCCCTTTTTCATCTTGGGGGTCACGACCATGGAAGGGCCGGCCGGATCGATCAAGCCATAGTGGACCGCGTCTTCTTCTGACAGGTGAAACTCAGATCTGGGTTCGCTGTCCAGTTTCATGGTATAGAACGTTTCTTTCTTCCCCAGACCCAGGGCGGCGGCCTTGCGGATATCCTGCACCTTGCCGGTAAAGACGGCGGGGGCGCCGGACGCCGCCAGGACCCCGGCCAGGATAAAACCCGAGACGAACAGGCTCATTGATAAGGTTTTGCAGGACAGCGTCATGATTCCTCTGCACATCCTCGCAATGGGGGCAACCCCCCTACCGGTCCACATCCGCCAGGACGATGTCCATGGTGCCGATTAAAGCAATCAGGTCCGCCAGCAGCCGGCCCCGGGCCAGCTTGTCCAGGGAGCTCAGGACCACGAAGGACGGCGTCCTGACCTTGACCCGGACGGGCTGGGGGCCGCCGTCGCTGACGATATAAAACCCCATTTCGCCCTTGGGGGCCTCGATGGCCTGGTAGACTTCGCCTTTGGGCGGGGTAATGCCCTCCTGGATCAACTTGAAGTGGTTGATCAGGCTGGCGATGTCGCTATAGACCTTCTCCTTGGGCGGCAGGCTCACCCGAGGGTCGGGGCACTTGACGTCCCCCGGCTCGGTGGCGGCGATTTTGTCCAACGCCTGCTTGACGATGCGATTGCTTTGGAGCATCTCCTGCATCCGCACCAGGTACCGGGAATAAGTGTCGCCCTCTTTGGTCCCCAAGGGCACGACAAATTCGAACTCGTCGTAGCTGGAGTAGGGGTTGTCCCGGCGGAGGTCCCAGTCCACCCCGGAGCCCCGGGCCATGGGGCCGGACCAGCCCCAGTTCAGGGCGTCGTCGGCGCTCATGACGCCCACCCCCACGGTGCGCTCCTTCCAGATGACATTTTGGGTCAGGAGGGCGTCGTAATCCTGCCAGAGCTTGTCAAAGGACTTGGCGAACTCCGCGGCCGCAGCCATAAAGCCCTGGGGCAGGTCGGCGGCCAGGCCGCCGATCCGGAAATAAAGGGGAAACATCCGGGCCCCGGAGGCCATTTCGCACAGGTCCATGATCTTTTCCCGCTCGCGGAAGGCGTAGAACAGGGGGGTCATGGCGCCCAGGTCGTGGCCGTGGGTCCCCAGCCAGAAGAGGTGGGAGGCGATCCGGGTCAACTCCACGATCAACACCCGGATATACTGGGCCCGTTTGGGGACCTCGACGCCCAGGAGTTTTTCCACCGCCAGGCAGAAGCCGAAGTTGTTCACTTCCCCGGCCAGGTAGTCCACCCGGTTCATCAGGGGCAGGCACTTGTGATAGGTGCGGTACTCGCACATCTTTTCAATGCCGCGGTGGAGATAGCCGATGTCCGGGTCGGCGCTGACGATGAGCTCGCCGTCCAGCTCCACCAGGACCCGGAGGACTCCGTGGGTGCTGGGGTGGGACGGGCCCACGTTCAGCAGCATGGTTTCAGTGCGTGGCATGGCTTCGGTCTGATTCATTATCAGTTCCTAACCTCTGGCTCCCCCTCCCCTGGCGGGAGGGGGTTGGGGGGAGGGGCGGATTTTTCACCCCCACCCTGACCCTCCCCCTTAAAGAGGAGGGAATTAATCGTCGTTATAATCCCCGCAAAGGATAGTCCTTGCGCTGGGGGTGCCCCACCCAATCCGCGGGCAGCAAGATGCGCCTCAGGTCCGGATGGCCTTTGAAGCGGATGCCCATCATGTCGTAGGCTTCCCGCTCGTGCCAGATGGCCGCGGACCACACCGACGAGACGGAATCAATGGCCGGGGCCTGGTCGTCGGCCAGCCTGGCCTTCAGGGTGATGCGCTTGTGGTGCTTGTGGCTATAAAGGTTGTAGACCACCCCGAACCGCGGGCTGGCGGGGGAGTAATCCATCCCGGCGATCATGGAGAGGTATTTGAAGCCGGTCTCATGGCCGTCCCGCAGGGCGGTGCAGATCTCCAGGATGCGCTCCGGCTTGACTTCCACGGTGGTGTCCCCCCGGAACTCCACCACCTCCACCACGTCTTCGGGAAACTTTTCTTCCAGCAGGGCCGCCGCCTGTTTCATGCCGCCACCTCCCGCCGGGCCCGCAGGCTCTCCTTGTATTTCTGGGTGATGAAGGGGTCTTTCAGGATTTGCTCATGGAGTTTTAAGATCCCGTACAGCAGACCTTCGGGCCGGGGCGGACAGCCGGGGACGTACACGTCCACCGGCAGATACTTGTCGATGCCCTGGACCACCGCGTAGGAGTCGAAAATCCCCCCGGAGGTGGCGCAGGCCCCCATGGCGATGACCCATTTGGGTTCGCTCATCTGGTCATAAACCCGCTGGATGGCCGGCATCATCTTTTTGACCACGGTGCCGGCGATGATGATGACGTCCGCCTGGCGGGGGGAGGCCCGGAAGGCCTCCATGCCGAAACGGGCGATGTCCCAGCGGTTGGCCGCGGTGCAGATCATTTCAATGGCGCAGCAGGCCAGCCCGAAGGTGGCGGGCCACAGGCTGTTCTTGCGGCCCCAGTCCACCAGCTTTTCCAGGGTGGTGGTCAAGACGTTATAGCCCAGGTGTTCCTCTATGCCCATTCCAGTGCTCCATGTAGGGTGGGCATCGCCCACCATTTTTGGCGGGCCTTGCCCGCCCTACATTTATGAGTAGCGGGCGGGGAGACCCGCCCGGCCGGTTATGCTATTCCCATTCCAGGGCGCCCTTGCCCCACACGTACACCAGGCCCACCGCCAGGATGCCGATGAACACCAGCATCTCCACGAAGCCGAACCAGCCCAGAGGTTTGAAGATCACCGCCCAGGGATACAGGAAGATGGCTTCAATGTCGAACACGATGAAGAACATGGCGATGATGTAAAACCGCACCGTGTAGCGGATCCGGGCGTCGCCGATGGGGTCCATGCCGCACTCATACGGGATGTCCTTGGAGGGGAAGTGAATCTTTTTGCCGAGAAACTCGGACAGGACCACAATTATCCCCACCAGCGCCACGACAATGACCATGTAAATCCCTAGCGGCAAATAATCGATCAACATAGGTTAATCCTCTGTGTTGCTGCCTCGAATTAAGGGGTGATTCCTTGAAGCAATGCAGGGTGGGCAAAGCCCGCCATCCATCCCTACAGTTCCAACGAAATATAATCCGCCTGACTTTTGGTTGCCGGTAGCGGGATATTGTCCTCCCATATAACCTCTAAGTGCATTTTGACGGCTTCGGACCTCCGCTGTTTTACTTCATCAATATTTTTCCCCGTAGGGATACAACCGGGTAGATCGGGGCAATAGGCGAAATAATTCCCGGTTGCCTTTTCCACTACTATTAAAAATTTTTCCCAACCTTTTGTTTCTGGCGGCGCCGGCATCCCTGCCGCTTGTTTTGCACAGCCTGGAAAGCCTGTGCCACTATTTCTCTAGAGATATTTTTATCCCGCTGTAGGGGCGGGGTTACCCCGCCCTTACAATTCCTTGACCCCTAATGCCCCGGCTCTTCCGCCTGGCACACCCCCAGGGGGCATTTGCCCGCCAGGTGGGCGTCGTAGTCGTCCTTGAAGCGCTCCATGGTGGTCTTCAGGAAGGAATAGGGGCTCCACCCCAGGGCGCAGTTGGCGGAATCCACCATGGTCTTGGAGAGCGTCAGCATCCGGTCCAGGTCCGCCTGGGCGCCTTGGCCCGCGGCCACCTTGCAGATCAACTCGTAGAGGACCCGGGTGCCCCGGCGGCAGGGCAGGCAGAAGCCGCAGGACTCGTGCTGGAAGAAGTGCAGCAGGCACTTGACCACGTCGATGATGCAGACGCTCTCGTCCATCACCAGCATGGTGCCGGAGCCCACCGCCCCGCCGATCTTGGCCATGGCGGCGTACTCCAGTGGGGTGTCCAGGTGTTCGGGGGTGATGAAGCCGCAGGCCGCCCCGCCGGGCTGGACCGCCTTGATCTTTTTGCCCTGGCGGCACCCCCCGCCGATCTGGTCGATCAGGGTGGACAGGGGCAGGCCCATGTTGGCCTCCACCACGCCGGGGGTGTTCACGTGGCCCGTCACCTGAAAGATCTTGGTTCCCTTGGAATCTTCGGTGCCTTTGGCTTTATACCAGTCGGCGCCCTGGACGATGATGTTCGGCACGCTGGCCCAGGACTCGACGTTGTTGACGATGGTGGGTTTGTACCAGACCCCCACCTGCCCCGGAAAAGGCGGCTTCACCCGGGGGTTGCCCCGGTCGCCCTGGATGGACTCGATGAGGGCGGTCTCCTCGCCGCAGACATAGGAGCCGCCGCCGGTCTGAATCTGGATGTGGAAGGAAAACCCGGCGCCCATGATGTTGTCGCCCAGGAGGTTCTTGGCCACCGCGGCATCAATGGCATTCTGCAGGCGGTGCATGGAGAGGTAATATTCACCGCGACAGTAGATGTAGCCGACGCTGGCGCCCACCGCGTAGCCTCCGATGGCCATGCCTTCCAGGATCCGGTGGGGGTCCCCCTCCATCAGGTAGCGGTCCTTGATGGTGCCCGGCTCCCCTTCATCGGCGTTGCACACGATGTACTTGGGGAACACGGGGCTGGGCCGGGTGAAGGACCATTTCAAGCCGGTGGGAAAGCCGGCGCCGCCCCGGCCCCTGAGGCCCGAATCTTTGACTACATTGACCACCTCTTCCGGGGTCTGCCCCAGGGCCTTTTTCAGCCCCTCATAGCCACCCCGTCCCAGGTAGTCGTCCAGGCTCATGGGGTCAATCTGGTCCACGTTCTGGAACAGGTTGACTTCGTCGGGGCTGGGCGGATAGTCGCTGAGGGCGTTGGTGGTGCGGCGCAGCTGCCGGTAGTCCGGGGCTTTGCCCGCCTGGTAATCCGCCAGGATGTTTTTCACCCGTTCGGGGGTCAGGCGGCCGTGCACCACCTCGTTGATCTGCATGGCCGGGGCGACCTCGCAGACCCCCAGGCAGGCGGTCTGTTCCAGGGTGAAGAGGCCGTCGGCGGTGGTTTCCCCCACCTTGATCCCCAACTCGGCCTGAAGGAATTCCACCAGGTTTTCGGCCCCCATGATGTGGCAGGGGGGCGACTCGCATAGGCGGATGATGTACTTGCCCCGGGGCGTCGGCGAGAACATGGTGTAAAAACTCATGACGCCGTAAAGGTAGGCGTAAGGTATATCCATGCCCTCGGAGATCAGCTGCAGGGCTTCCAGGGGCAGCCAGTTGCCGCAGATGGCCTGGACGGCGTGCAGGGCGGGCTGCAACCCTCCCTTGATGGCTTTGTGCCGGCTGACGGTTTCCTGGATGGCGGATATTTGCTCGGGGCTCAACGTGGCGCTGACGGGGGTTTTTATCTCCATCGTGATCAATCCGTGGCTGTTGATTGGCTGTTGATTCTTTGTGAAAATTTTCTTTATTACCTGCCCTTTTTAATACGCACGCCCTCGGCTGTCAAGGAAAATTTTCTTTTTTTCCGGTCGTGGCCCACCGGCGGGAAAGGGAGGCGGGAGGAATCACCGGCTATCCCTTGGCTCTCTAATTAGTTAGCGCGCTCCGGCCCCCTGCCGGCGCCTCCGGAGCACACCCGCCGCAGACCGGGCTTCCTCCCGTGTCCTGGCCAGGACCGGGCTTGTTTCTTCGTTCCCCGGCGACTGCTTGGAAAATTTCCGTCTACCTGGCCGCACAGGCGTCGCGCCTGCGCGTTGTAGGCGGTCTTGGTGGCGCATCGCGGCCTTTTGCCGCAACCATAATGATATTATCTCTTGCAAAGGCGCAAAAGGCGCCAAAGAAGAATGTAGCGACTGTGGCCGCCGTATGGGTTCGGAGCAGCCGGCCTCACGGCCGCTTTAGCGCCAGGCGTCCCAGGGCCTTGACCCAGGCGCCGCCTTCCCGCAGGGCCATCCTGATGAGCCACAGGTAGCGGCGGCGCTGCCAGTAGTGGCGCACCAGGCCCCGGGCCGGCAGGGGGTGCACCGCGATCCCCTGGGGAGCAAATCGGCGTTTGAACAGCAGATGGGCTCGGTGGATGTGCACCGCGTCGGTCACCAGGCCCACGGCGCGGCTGCCCAATTGCTGCACCAGGGGCAGGGTGTGCCGGGCCGAGGCCGCGGTGCTGCGGCTGCCCTCCTCCAGGAGCAGGGCGGGCCGCAAAACCTCCCGGACGTCCGTCCCCCAATGCTCCTCCACCCAGGCCAAAGCCCAGTCCGCCATGGCCCGCGCCTCGGAGAGACCGCACCCGGGCATGACCCCGCCAGTCAGGATCAGGTAACCGGAACAATCGCGTTGGCGCCAGAGGTGCAGGGCGTGGGTGAGACGCACCCTCGCCACCCGGCCCGGCTCATCCCGGGGGTTGAGTCTGGCCCCCAAAACAATGAGTCCGTCGAGAGGCGGCTGGAACGCGGCAGGGCCGGCAGAGGTGAAAAGGCCGGGAGAAGTCAGGCGTCCAACCGGTTGCTCTTCCTGCATATCCGTTCCTGGGCGGGAAAATTCAAGGCTCAAGGGGCGTTAACCTTTTCGCCCTTTTCCTTTTTCTCCTTTTTCCCGCTGTTTCCGCAAGGCCCGGGTCCCGGCCTTCCAGGCGGGCTCGCGTTTCCGGCCTTTGCCCCGGCCTTCGGCCACGGGTTGAAACATCGCAGGCAGGTCCAGGATGAAGGCGCCGGGGGTGGGGACCGGCGGCCGGGCTTTCTCGGGTTTGGGTTTGTCCGGGGGCGGGGGCGGCAGTTGCAAAGCCTCCCGGGGCAAAGCCGGGGCCAGGTAAAACCCCTCGCCGTAGCCGGTAAACCTGGCGCCTCGTCGGGCTGCGGCCTGGGTCTGGACGATGACCAGGATGAGGTCGGGAGCCCGGCCCCGCTTCAGCTTCAGGGCCAGTTCCGGGGTGGCGGCCAACACCAGGTCCCCGTCCGGCGGCGGCCTCAACCCCTCCTCCCAGACCCGGGCGTGGGCCTTGGGGGCAATGGCGGCATAGAGCAGGGCAGGGGGGGGCGCCCCGGCGGGGCGGCGCAGTTGGGCCGGCGGCGGGGTCAGGGCCCGTATCCGTTCCCCCGCCACCTCAAAGGCCGGAGGGGACATCAGCCCCATCAGCTGGTCCAGATGATGCCGCCGGACGAACCCCCAGCCGGGCTCCCCGCTCAGGGCCTGGAGCAGGCGCTTGAGGGGGATGAAGCCCTCCTGGCTGAGCACCAGCCCGAACTCGTCGGGCCGGTGGCTCAGGATGTAGGTGAGCATCCGGGCCAGGGATTCCAGTTGCCGGGGCAGGCGGGACATCATCATAAACGGTTCCGGGTTTCAGGCCGGCGCTCTGAGGGCAAGCCCAGGTCTTCGGCCGCCGGCTTGCTCCTGGTTCAGGCCGCGGTTTAACTTCAAAATTCTCCTGCTTTTTGGTAACACACGCAACGCCACCGCGCAAGCGCCCCCGGCGGATCGCCTCCGGGTCCGTGGGCGCGACCCATTGGGCGGCCGTTCCCTGGGACCGGTTATTCATTTGTCAGGTCCGGGTTCCCCGTGGTATAAAAAAGTCATCAAGACGCCGGGGAGAACGCCATGAAACCCTGTGAGGTCAAACTTTACGCCTTGAGCACCTGCGGCCACTGCCGGGATACCAAGGACTTATTGAAGCAGTGCGGCGTGGACTATGAATGCGTCGATGTGGACCGGTTGGAGCCGGCGCAGCGGCAGGCCTATTTGGCAGAAATCAAAAAAATCAATCCTGAGTGCACCTTTCCGACTTTGGTGGCGGGGAATAAGGTGGTCGTGGGTTTTAAAAAAGAGGCCATCAAGGAGGCCCTGGGAATTGCATGAATGTCGAGCAACTATACGAATTTCTAAGGAAAAGCCAAGAGACCCGGGGATACTTTTTTAATAAAGACAAGTCCCGGGTGATGGAGCTCCTGGAGGGCCTGCTGACCAACAAAAGCCGTTACGGCTACCTGTGCTGCCCCTGCCGGCTGGCCGCGGCTGACCCGGATTGGGACCGGGATATCATCTGCCCCTGCGTCTACCGGGAGCCGGATGTGGCCGAATACGGGTCCTGCTACTGCAATCTTTATGTGTCCCGGGAGTGGAACGACGGCAAGATTCCCCGGGTCTATGTGCCGGAGCGACGCCCCCTGGGAAAGCGGCTCCGCCTTTAGGCTCCCCCGTCGGTTCATTTGCGCCGGTTGCAAACAAACGAATACAGCGCCTTTCAGTGAGGGAAAAAGTCATGACCTTACCCCAAAGGACCCTGGGACGCACCGGCCACGCCGCCACGGTTTTGGGACTGGGCGGCGAAGGGGTGCTGCGGACTTTCGGCCGGGACCGCGAGGCCGAGGCCGTCATCCGGGCGGCGCTGGAGGAAGGGATCAATTACTTCGAAACCGCCCGGGCCTATTCCGGCAGCGAGGCCTACCTGGGGCGCAGCCTGAAGGGTCACCGGGACAAAATTTTCCTGACCAGCAAAACCCATGGCCGGACCTTCCGGGAGGCCATGGCCCACCTCACCATCACCCTGAAGAACCTGGATACCGATTATCTGGACCTCTGGCAGGCTCACGATATCCGGACCATGGAGGATGTGGAAGCCATCGGCGGGCCCGGCGGGGCCCTGGAGGCCCTGCATCACGCCCGGCAACGGGGCTGGGTCAGGTTCATCGGGGTCACCGGCCACCACGATCCGGCCGTCCTGGGCCGGGCCCTGGAGCTGTATGAGTTTGACGCCGTGCTCCTGCCGGTGAATCCCGCGGAACCCCATCACGCCAGTTTTCTCCCCCTGGCCCGAAAGGCCATGGACAAGGGCATGGGGGTCATCGCCATGAAGACCCTGGCGCGGGGGCAATTCCCCCTCCTGGCGGAAGAGCCCGACCTGCTGGTGGTGGAATTGCTGGCTTACGCCCTGAGCCAGCCCGTCACCCTGGCGGTGGTGGGGGCGGACGACGCCGTCCAGGTGCGGCAACTGGCGGCCGCGGCCCGGAACTTCGTGCCCATGACCCCGGAGGAGGCCCGCCGCCTGGAAGAGGCCGTGGCCCCCCTGGCCCGGCAGTTGATGTACTACAAGCCTTAGCGGTGTATCTTATTTTAAGGTTAGGTTCAGGGTTCAAAGCAGTCGCAGGGTGCGCATCGCGCACCATCCATGACTATTTCTTCATTTCTTCCAGGCGCTTGCCCACGTACCAGTCGATCTGCCGGCAGATGCCCTTGATGACCTGGGCCTCCCGGGCCCGGAGGCCGTGCCGGGAAAACAGCCGCCGGACGTTGAACATCCAGTGCTCCGGGTTCTGGTGGCTGATGAAGTTGATCTTCACTAACGTTTCCTGGAGCATGGCGTACATGGCTTGCATCTCCCGGGAGTTGGCCAGGCGGGGGGTATAGCGGGGTTTGGCGCTCACCGCAGTGGACAGCTCATAGGCCATGACCATGACGGCCTGGGCCAGGTTCAGGGAGGAGCACTCCCTGGTGGGAATGGTCGCCAGGGCATGGCAGAAGGGCAGTTCCTCGTTGGTCAGGCCCCAGTTTTCCGGCCCGAAGAGCAGGGCGACGTCGTTGGCGGCGGAAATCTCCACCAGACGGGCGGCCATCTCCCGGGGGGAGACATAGTCGTTGCGCACGCCCCCCAGGCGGGCGGTGGTGCCCACGATATACTGGAAGGGACCCAGGGCTTGGGCCAGGTCGTCATGGACCTCCATCTTCTCCAGGAGCTGGATGGCCGGGCCGGTGGCCATCATGGCCATGCGCTCCCGGTCCAGGTCCTGGGGCTGGACCACCACCAGGCGGTTCAGGCCCATGTTGCACGCGGCCCGGGCCGCGGCCCCGATGTTCTCGGCCAGCCGGGGCCGAAACAACACAATGGCCACCCGGTCCAGACACACCCGGCCTGGCGCCGCGGCCCCATTCCTTTTCCCTTTCATAGGGACAATGTAGCATATCCGGCGGTCTCGGCAAACAGGGAGCAGGGTTATAGCGATTGCCACAAGTTCTTTCCGATATGACCAGGCGCCTAGCATCCAAATCCCCCCTAACTTCCTGTATCAAAGGGGGGAACTTATTGAAATTAGCTTGAAAGTCCCCCTTTGCCAAAGGGGGATTTAGGGCAATGTCATTGACTTAACGCAATGGTTTATAGGCAAAGGCAAACACCTTGGGATTGGGTCGCAACTTTCTTGGATATTTTCGTTTCGGTCGAAAAGGTTCCAAGGTT
>Ga0172371_10007690_pt1 | contig 15261 bp, 11 predicted proteins | sample Lak12m_FD_114543 | JGI IMG/M metagenome (GOLD analysis project Ga0172371, IMG submission 114543) | Freshwater microbial communities from Kabuno Bay, South-Kivu, Congo - kab_022012_12m | ecosystem: Environmental > Aquatic > Freshwater > Lake | place: Democratic Republic of the Congo: South-Kivu... | reverse complement strand
TTGGATACCATGACGTTGATAGATCAAGTCACAAGCAATTGCCATAGTTGTCAAAGTTGATAATCCAAGAAAATCTACTTTTAACAACCCCAAAGCATCGACTACTTTCATTTCAAATTGTGTCAGGGTCTTAATTGGGATTTCAATTTGAGAACTACCGGTAGGTCTATGTAAGGGGATGTATTCAATAATTGGCTTGTCTGTGATGATCACACCTGCTGCATGAGTCCCAACAGATCGTACGACCCCCTCCATATGGCTAGCGGTGTCTATTAACTCTCGTAAATATGCTGCTTCATCGTATAAATGTTTGAATTCAGTTATCTCACCTAATGTTTCTTGAATGGTGACCGGTTTTCCTGGAATATTTGGGATTAACTTTGCAACTCTATCGACTTCATTAAGGGGTATATCAAGTACACGTCCCACATCTCGAATCGCAGCACGTGCCCCCATTGTACCGAATGTAATAATTTGGGCAACTTTATCGTCACCATATTTATTAGCAGTGTATGCCATCATTTCTGCACGTCGATCATCTCTGAAATCTAAATCGATATCTGGCATAGAGACCCTTCCGGGATTTAAAAAGCGTTCAAATATCAAACCATGTTCTAAAGGATCTACAATGGTGATTCCTAATGTATAAGCAACAATTGAACCTGCCGCCGACCCTCGGGCGTTGTACCATATATCTCGTTCGTGCGCATATTGGCAAAGATCCCAGACGATTAAAAAATATGCATCGAATCCCATTTTATGAATCACTTTAAGTTCGTGATTCAATCGGTCTTGAACGCGCTGATCTTGAGCATGCTCTCTATATAATTTGTTCAAACCTTGCTCACATAATTCTCTCAAATAACTTTGAGCATCATGTCCATCAGGAACCTGGAATTCTGGTAATTTATATCCTTGGAATCCTAAATTGAGTTGGCATCTCTCTGCAATAGCTAGTGTATTGGATATCGCGGAAGGTATCTCAGAAAAGATTGTTGCCATCTCGATTGGTGAGCGTAAATAATAAGTCCCCCCATGCATACGCATTCGCTTTGGGTCACTTAGCAGGCTCTTTGTTTGCATAGCTAGTAGAATATCTTGGTAGCGGGCATCTTCTTTCTCAATATAGTGCACATCATTTGTAGCAATGAATTCACTTTGATATCGTTTACCAAGTTCGACTAACTTTTTGTTGATGCTATCTAGCTCTTCAATGTCATGTGATTGTAATTCTAGGAAAAAATTTTCTTTACCAAATACTTCGTAGTACCATTCTATTCGTTTTTGCGCTTCCTCGATTCTTCCATCTAGGATCATCCGAGGTATTTCCGCCGACATACAACCTGAAGTACTTATTAAACCCTCCACGTGATCTGCAAGAAATTCATGATCAATTCTTGGTACATAATAAAACCCCTCGAGTTGTGCGGCGCTAGATATTTTCAGAAGGTTTTGATAACCCACCTGATTCTTCGCAATTAATAATAGATGAGTCGATTTTTTATCGTATTGTGCATCCTTCTGTGTCATTTTACGTGCTGCTAAGTATGCTTCAATACCAATGATTGGTTTTATTCCGATTTCTTCAGCAGCATTAAAAAAATCGATTACCCCATACATTGAACCATGATCAGTTAATGCAATCGCTGGCATCTCAAGCTGTTTAGCTTTTCTAACCAGTTTTCGTATATTGCAATAACCGTCTAATAGAGAATATTCTGAATGGACATGCAAATGAACAAATGACATTATTCGCCCTAAAATTACTATTTTCTAAAGAATAATTATTAATTAGATTATAGCACGCAGACTTCCAATAATGATAAAAATTTTAATATAAAAGCCCTTATTAATAATTGTTGTTTTAAAACTTAGATACACATCATGATTCAGAAATCTGAAAATATTTATATATCTTTAATATCCCTATGCTATAATCCAAATTCATGAGGAATATATATTTATGTTAAAAAAATTTATCCGGATTGTTGGTGGAGATCCACATAAAAAAGAAATCGGAAAATATTCTGATATAGTGAAACAAATCAATGCGCTTGAATCAGAATTTGAACAACTAACCAATCAAGAATTATCAAACAAAACTACTCAATTCATTGAGCGGTTAAACCAAGGTGAGACATTAGATGATTTAATAATTGAAGCTTTCGCTACTGTACGTGAGGCTAGTAAACGAACAATTGGACTCCGACATTTTGATGTCCAATTAATTGGGGGGATAACCCTTCACCAAGGAAAAATTGCAGAAATGCGAACAGGTGAAGGAAAAACACTGGTTGCAACACTGGCACTTTATTTAAATGCTCTATCTAATAAAGGAACTCATTTAATTACAGTCAACGATTATTTAGCTAGACGAGATGCCCGATGGATGGCGCCGATTTATAATCTATTAGGGTTATCCGTCGGTGTTCTTCAAATGGCAGCTAGAACAGAAAGTGGTAAAAAAGCATTTATCGTTGACCTTCAAGATGAATCACCACATGAAGATCAAAATCAATTGGTAATGGTTCCACGTCGACAAGCTTATCAAGCTGATATTTTATATGGAACAAATAGTGAGTTTGGTTTTGATTATCTTCGCGATAACATGACGATGTCATTATCCGATCGTGTGCAAAGAGGTCATAATTTCGCGATAATCGATGAGGTTGATAATGTCTTGATTGATGAAGCACGTACTCCATTGATTATATCTGGTCCAGCTCATGATGAAGCCGAATGGTATATTCGAATGGCGGAAATTGTTAAGAAACTACGAGTAGAAGATTATGAAATAGATGAGAAAGGGAAAAGTATTACACTCACTGAGCTTGGTGAGGTGCATGTTGAAGAACTTTTAGACATGACATTACGCGATCCGGAACGACCTGAGGATGTAACACCCGAACAAGCAAGGATTTTAGGTTATCTTGAACAAGCACTTCGAGCGCAATATATATTCAAACGAAATAAGGATTACCTAGTTCAATCCGGAAAAGTCGTTATCGTTGATGAATTTACTGGAAGATTGATGCCTGGTAGGCGATGGTCTGATGGTTTGCATCAAGCTATTGAAGCAAAAGAAAATGTGAGAGTTCAAAGTGAATCAGTAACTTATGCCACGATTACCATCCAAAATTACTTTCGTATGTACAATAAACTATCTGGTATGACTGGTACTGCTATTACAGAATCTGAAGAATTCCACAAAATATACAATCTGGATGTTTTAGCAATTCCAACTAATCTTGAATATCAAGCACAACAACCAGACACAGATTTATTGGAGCTTGAAGATCGTGATCCTGAAGGCTATAAATATACCTATTATACAAGAGGTGATGATGGGAATGATCCCATTTATTGGAAGAGAAAAGATTATCCCGATGTTGTTTATCGAACACAGGAAGCTAAACTGCGTTCAATTGCAAAAGAAATACTTACATACCATATCATGGGACGTCCTATTTTGGTGGGCACAACCTCAGTTGAGCTATCGGAGTCAGTATCATCTAGATTGGAAACCGAATTAATCAAACATTTGATTTTTGTGCTCTTATTACGTAAAGCGTGGATTGATAAGAACAATATTGTTGATGATGGCAGATCAATTGAAGAACTGAAATTTCTTCACCAACCACTAGATAAGCTGAAAATAAATGATTTTCGTCCACTTGCAAAACAATTAGAAATCCCTACTAGTATAAAGGACGATAAGACAATTGACTTGATCCTTGATATGCTCAAACTTGACCACAGCCATAAAGATCGTTTGTTGAAAGTATTGAATGGTGGGATTAAACATGAGGTTCTAAATGCAAAAAAGCATACTGAAGAAAGTCAGATAATTGCAGGCGCAGGTGCGTTTGGAGCTGTAACTATTGCGACAAATATGGCTGGACGTGGTGTCGATATTAAATTGGGAGGCGAGATTGCAGAAGAAATTTTATCGAATGTAAATCGTGTTCTAAGTCGAGCAGGCTATGAAGATCCTTTCAGCATGACTTTGCAAGAGCGTAGAGAAGCTTTGCTTAAACTTGATCCCTCTGAATTCGGAATTTACGAAGCTGAGAATAGATACTTCTTAAATTACATGAAAGAAGCGGAACTTGTTAGAGAATTAGGTGGTTTACACGTTATCGGGTCTGAACGACACGAAGCTCGCCGCATTGACAATCAATTACGTGGTCGTGCCGCTCGTCAAGGAGATCCAGGTTCATCTCGTTTTTATCTATCTATGGAAGACGAATTAATGAGACTCTTTGGTGGACAGCAAGCTGACGCATTAATGCAAAGGTTAAAAATTGATGATGCACTACCTCTTGAACTCGGACTTGTTGGGCGATTGGTTGAACAATCTCAATCACGAGTGGAAGGCGCTAATTTTGATGTTCGTAAACACTTACTAGAATATGACGATGTCTTAAATACACAACGCGCTAGTATATATAACCAAAGGGATAGAATTTTTTCCAAGGAAGATCTCACGGAAGATGTTACAGATATCCTACGAACAGAAATAACTCGAAGAGTTCCCGAAGCTTTGGTAGATGATAGTGGTCCATGGAAATTACTCGCGTGGCTTGAGCAAATACAACCAACATTTTCTTTTGGAAACACCGTTTTCCCATCCTATCCCCTCGAATTATTGATCGATGAAGTTAAGCAGCGTTTACCTGACAAATCTGATGTTCAGGAATATATTCATACTATGATTAGTATCGCTGAAGATGCATTTGAGGCTGAAAAAGAGCATCAATTGAATTCTATCTCTATTCAATTGGATTCAACTTATGATACGACCGAAGACCTTATTCTTGAACGATATGAAAAATTAGATATATTTCTTGATAGTTTAGAGAGTGAAATAGATGATGAGGAAGCAGATAGAGTAAATACTTCAGAACTTTTAAATGAATTAATTAGCTTACTACAAGTTCAGATTCGTTTATCTGCGAGTGAAATTGGATTACTAAAAGATGATCCATATTCTATCGAGGATAAAATTAAAGACCAAATCAAGAATATTATTACTCAGAGGGTGGTAAAGCGTATTATTGGAGCAATTGAAAGAAAATTTGGAGAATCGTTGGATATTGAAAGTGCACTAATAGAAGATTTAGATTGGTTTGGTATTCGTAATGAAATTTTGGTATCCTCTCGAAAGATCTATGACAATCGAGCATCTCGTCTTTTTGGTGAGAATGGTCTCATTACAAAAGATGTATCCAATGCATTCAATCGTTTTAATGGTGTCTTGGATGATCAATCCATAATCCGATTTCTAAGTATAATTCCACAAGGTTCTGTTAACACATTTGATAAGAAAACACATAAACGAGTTGTCAAACGTACTACTCGTTTATCATACAATTACTTGGTGGCAAAACTAATTGACCAAAATGAACCAGTTATTATTTCTGAGAGAGTCTTAGCTCATCTCGAAAGTGCTCAAAAAACGATGAGTCAATTCCTTGGTGATTTACGATTCTCTCAATTTTCAAACCTTAAGCTAGATGATCTTGATGAAATAACTAAAAAAACCATACTGAAAATATTTTCTGAAAATCGTATTGAACCTCAACCAGAAACGGGTTTAGATGAATATTCTGAAGATGTTAAATCTCTAATAACAGAAAAATTGGGCAAAATTGAGCAAACAAAGATCTATCGAAGGCTTTTACTTAGCGTAATTACTGAACAATGGGTTGAATATCTAACTCGCATGGAAGCACTTAGAGTATCAATAGGACTAGAGGCATATGCTCAAAGAGATCCGCTAGTACAGTATAAGAATCGCGCTTACGAATTATTTCAAGAATTCCTAGATAATATGCGAACAGGTATTGTATATCGGATGTTTACTATTCGACCGACTCAAACGCAAGATTCACAAACTACCCCAAGTGTTAACAGTCAATCAAAAATTACTCCGCAAGATCAATCATCTGAATCGAATTATGCAGTTTCTGAAGGTAGACAAAAAGAAAAAGAACAACCAAAATCTAATGAGGTTAAAATTTCAAAGGGAAGACGTCGTCGACGAAGAAAGTAACGCAGTTGGGATCAAATAATTAGAAGGGATAAGAATATTGGATCATTTTCCTTATTCTAGGTCTTCAGATCAATTCTTTAGAGCCATACCAAAAGTAGATCTTCACAGACATCTGGAAGGTTCTATTCGTTTAAGCACATTAATAGATATTGGAAGATCTCATGATATAGATATCCCAAAATCTAGAAAGATTCGTGATATGGTTCAGATAAGCGAAGAGGAAGTTTTTTCACACCAAGATTTTCTTTCAAAATTTAAAATCTTGCGTTCCTTTTTTAGATCACAAGAGATTATTGAACGAATTACTATTGAAGCTATTGAAGATGCATCCAAAGATAATGTTCGCTATCTTGAACTTCGCTTTACCCCAGCAGCTCTAAGCCAAACTGAAGGGTTTTTGGTTGATGATATCATTAGATGGGTTTCAGATGCAACAAAAAAAGCAGAACATCTATTCTCTGTTAAAACACGGCTAATTGTAAGTGTTAATCGGCACGAATCTCTAAAATTGGCTGAATATATTATCCAATCAGCCCTTGATCATAAGAAGGATGGAGTCCTAGCAGTTGACTTGGCAGGAGATGAAGCTAATTATCCAGGGCTTGATTTTGCTGAGATATTTCAAGAAGCAAAAAAATCTGGTCTAAAAGTATCTATCCATGCAGGCGAGTGGTCAGGTGCTGAAAATGTTCGTAATGCAATCTGTGTACTGGAAGCTGATCGAATTGGTCATGGGATAAGAGTATTGGAAGACCCATCGACCGTAATGATTGCAAAAGAAAGTCAGATCCCTTTTGAAGTCTGTATCACCAGTAACTATCAATCAGGTGCAATAGACTTTCATTCTATTCATCCATTCTCGAGAATGCTGGAACTTGGGTTAAATGCCACCATTAATTCCGATGATCCAAGTATTTCTGGTATAAATCTTAGTGATGAATATCAATTTGCTAACAGCACACTCGGGATAGATATACCCTCTCTTTTCAAACGAATCGAGGCTGCTGCAGAGGCAGCATTCTTATGCAAACTTGAAAAGAATATTCTATTGCAATCACTATCTATGGAACTTGATAGTATATCTGAAATGCAATCTAGGGATTTTTTATAATGACCCTACCTTCTTTTCCCACTCAGCCGTACACTCTCTAATAAAGTCTCGGATAACTACTTCTACTTCATTGACACTTTCATATTTTATTCCATCGATTACAACTTCAACACCACTGATAGGGTTTTCCATCAATCGTATGCTTCGATCTTTAAGTATTGAGTCTGTGATCTTTTCTTGAATGATTTGATCTATTTGTGCAGCGATACTCATTGATGATTCCCCTTTGATATTAAGAATAACTTGATCTTCTTGAACTTGAATTGGAATGGTTTGTGATTGAATTGAGCTAACTCCAGATATCGATTCATTTGATTTTCGATTATCAATATTTACAGATTTATCTTCCTCTCTATCAGAAGTGGTCATCAAATGCAGTTTTTCTGATTCTAAAAATTTTTTTCTATTTGAATGGATGTAGATCCAATTACTGAATTCAATATTCAATTGTTCCAAAGTCCTGACTGCTTTTACCGGTAATTCATCGATACTTCGGAAGAATTTATTTTTTATACCAACTACAATCCTAGAATTTTTCCGATCCCGATATAGGATTACTAATATTTGAAGATCTTTTGGAATATCCCTTTTTTCTTTATCACCTTCGTTGAAGAGATTAGAAATAACCAGACCAATAAATCCCCCAATAATTAATGAAATAATTCCTACTAATACTAAGGGTATGAGTGAACTAGATTCCATTCCAATCAAATCTTCCTTTTATATGAATATAGAAAAATAGCTAAGTAATTAGTTATTTAATTGGTTGACATGTTGGGCAATAGTGCGTTCCTCGTTGACCTACAACGATTCTTTTGATCTCATCTCCACAATTATAACATCTTTCCCCTTTTCGACGGTAAACCATCAATGAGTTCTGAAAATTGCCACCGCGATAAACCCAATCGATACTTGCGCCATTCATTTGTATTCCCTTTTGTAATACAGTCTGTATTGCTTTAAAGAGTTGTTCAGCTTGTGCCCGTGTAATTTCATTTGATTTTTTCAAAGGGTGAATTTTTGCCAGGTATAAAGCCTCATCGGTGTAGATATTACCTAAACCAGCAATAAAGGATTGGTCGAGTAGTAGTGGTTTAATTTGCCGGTGATGTCTTTGCAAATCTGCGAATAGTATCTCACTCGTATAAGCTTCCGATAACGGTTCAGAACCTAGTGAACCAAGTATTTTCTCCAGTTCACATGTTAACCACACCCGACCGAATTTCCTGGAATCAACAAAATTAAGGTGGTAACCGTTGTTAAAATAGAAAACTATTCGTGCATATTTTGGAATTTCTTCATGATCAGACGTCAAGATAAGATCACCACTCATTCTGAGATGCATGACTAGCTTTTGCTCAGTTAATTCAAAAACAAAATACTTTCCGCGTCTGTGAATACCTTGAATTTCAGTGTTTGAAATGCGCTCTAAGAATTCTTCAGTGCTTGGTTCTGCTAATGAGCCTTCCCAAAGAATTTCAGCTGTAAGAATTTTAGCGCCAATAATCGATGGAATTGATCTATCCCCATAAACTAATTTTCGACAAATAGTTTCAACTTCAGGTAATTTAGGCATAAAATCAAATAATTTTCTTTAACTGGATTTACTCAACCACTCATCTACGAGAATGCTCATTAAAATTTCATCCTTGTAAGAGCCATTACTAATAACAGCTTGTCGTAATTTACCTTCGTGAACAAAACCACATTTTCCATAGACGTGGATCGCTCTTGGATTGTCAGAAAAAACTCGCAACATGATCCGGTTTAAGTTCAATGTTGTAAATCCATGTCGCAACATTAAATTCATTGCTTTGGTACCATAACCACAGTCCCAATCCTTGGTCTCGCCAATGAAGATACCCACTTCAGCAGAACGGACTCGATAATTTATACCATTAAACCCAATATTGCCTATCATTTCCCAGTCATTTTCTTTTTGGACTTCAATTACAAATGGATGTTCTTCTGGAGGAGCTTTTAACATATTGTCAAACCAATTCCGCTCAATTTCATGAGAAATCGGTAAATAAATCGTTAAACCCGCAAGTACTTCGGGTTTATTTAACCATTCAACAAATTTAGGTATGTCTTCCCTTTCTGGTGCCCGAAATCGAATCTCATCACCATATATCATCTCTTTTCTCCATCAACTAATTGATCTACAGCTTTCCATGGTGAAATGTCCCTAGTTAGCGTTTTTTGGAAAATTTCATCATATAACTCTTTTTTTGTTTTTCTTTTCCAATTTGAGAGTAATTTATCTCTCAATAAAACATCTAATTCAAAAGAGATGCGTTTCTTTTCTTTTTGACTCAATTCACAAGAATTCACTAGATATGTATAATGTTCTTCGATAATTTTATGTAAAGAAGCAATTCCTTCACCGGTAGTAGCGACAGTCTTGATTACACTAGGTATCCGAATTTCACCATATTCAATTTTACTATGATCATCTATCAAACCATTATTCATATGTTGATACCGGTTAGGGTCATTTTGATTTTTAAGATTGATCTGTAATGAACTGAGTAAAGCTCTTTCGGTGATATCTGCGCCAGGTTTATCAGCTTTATTTATTACGATAATGTCAGCAATCTCTAAAATACCTGCTTTTATTGCTTGAATATCATCGCCCATTCCTGGGGATTCAACCACGATAGTTGTATGAGCTAGATTCGCAATATCAACTTCAGCTTGCCCAGCTCCCACGGTTTCAATGATTATGCGCTCATAACCTGCAGCATCTAACGCCAAGACAATCGCTGATGTTGTTGCTGCAATACCTCCAAGTGATCCACGTGATGCCATCGAACGAATAAATACACCTGGATCTCCAGAAAGGCTTCGCATTCTCACACGATCGCCTAAGATAGCTCCCCCACTAAAAGGGCTTGTCGGATCAACAGCAACGATCGCTACGCTTTTTGAAATGCCATCTTCTGGCTCCCTGTAATAAGCTGCAAGTTGATTAACTAAGGTGGATTTGCCAGTACCCGGTGCACCTGTAATACCTATTAATTGCGCCTTTCCTGTTTCGCTATAAATCTCTTCCAAAACAGAGAAACCCAGCGGTGTCTCATTTTCGATCTGTGTAATTATCCTGGCTAATATTAGTCTATCCCCATTAATAATTTTCTCAGAAATTCTCGATGCTTCGGTTTTATCGATGCTATTGTTATCTTTAGATTGCATAACTAAACCGATCAAAAGAATCTATTCTTGAAGGATATTTCGTAAATCCAAGACAATCTGAGTCGTGAGTGTACCAGGTCCGTAAACTCCCGCAACACCTAAATTCTTTAATTTTGCAATATCCTCGTCCGGAATAATTCCTCCCACGAATACTTTTACATTTTCTTGTTGGTTTTCCTTTAACAAGTCTAATATACGCGGCACTAATGCCATATGAGCGCCGGAGAGAATAGAAATCCCTACTATATCAACGTCTTCTTGTAAAGCGCTCTCAGCAATCATCTCAGGCGTCTGTCTTAAACCAGTATAGACCACCTCCATACCTGCGTCACGCAAGGCTCTGGCAACAACTTTAGCGCCACGGTCATGACCATCAAGACCAGGTTTAGCTATTAGAACACGAATTTTTCTACTACTCATATGAAATGCTTCTCCATATCTTTATTATTATTGGATTATACCGCGAACCACTTGCTTATTATTATTCTGTTTGTGAAATAGCTAACTGAGCTGCCTCGATCATAGGAATAGCGAAGTTTATCGGGCGTAAAGCATTAAAAAAACCACCTACTGGGATACATGTATCCTCACTATCTATATCACCATCACCATTTGTGTCAGCAATCACGCGACAATCTACAACTTCATTCCCTTCTCCAGGACCTAATTGCGTTGGAACGGCGATGATAAAACCATTCTCATCAAGCGCCAATCCCCCACTTGTCCCCGCGGCGATTGCTGCGGATGTTTTTATAAAAGCTCGATCTCCATATTCATACTCAGCAGTGAAGCCACTCACATCACCACGGACTAATGTAACCGTATTACCACCTATTGTTGGATAACCCAAAATCGTTATGGTATCCCCTAATTTTAAAGTATTAACATCACCTAGTGGCACAGATGGTAAATTAAGCGTTTTATGATTGATTGGTTTTTGGTCAATATCCATCATAATTCTTAATAAGGCTAGATCAAGGTCATTATCAACAGAAATAGGTTCTGCATAATAAGTCTCTTCTGGAGATTTATCCTCTGATAAGCTAATTGAAATAATATATGCATCAGCAAAGAAATCTTTTGAAGGAGAAACAAGATGAGCATTGGTGAGAATTAAACCATCCGGTGAAATGATTGTACCCGAACCACCCCATGCAGATTTCAAATAGCTTGAGTGTTTGATTTTTGCAGTTATCTTTACTACAGATTGATATGGGATCTTTACATTTGTTGGCGAAGGAAGAAAGGAAGTAGCTGTAATTACTGGTGTGTTTGTTTTTATTGGAATAGGTGTTGTTGTAGGTTTTATGGTAACTTTTTCTTGAATAGCAATTTTAAAACTGGTTTTAGCGCTAGAATTTTCTGTAATTACTATCACATCCCCAGAAACAACTGCTTTTTGCCATGGGTTTATGTTAACTTCAAATAATGCTTCTTCATTAGGTTCTACTATATAGTCTATTTCGAAACCCGTTGAATTTTGATCAAATCCAGTTTGATTTATTGTTCCAGGAAAGATATTTTCTATGATAGCTACTTCTAATAATTCTTGAGGTAAACGTATTTCATTGACATGGATATAATCGTCGCTAACATTTTCGACAGACACAATCAAGAAAAAATTTTCTCCAATGATAGTCGAAGGAGGTGACTGTACATATACTTGGATTTCATCTGTGTTCTTCGTAAACGGATTCTTATTTGGTAATAAGAAATTTTTATTTTCAAGAAAATACAATCCAGAAAGAAACAAGATTAGTACTGTAAAAACAGTTAGTACAACAATAAATAATTTACTTCGCTTTTCCATATCACCAATATCCTTTAATGCTATAGAGGTTGCATAAATTATACCGGCTATAATTGAGTTCGATAAAGTAAAACATTGTAAAGGTTAATAAGAAAATACTGAAAAGACTTTATATTAATTCCTTTCAGTATGAATAATAGTCTCTGAGTTCAAGTCAGATAAATTGTGGTGTAAGTAAATAAAATACTTGCTTGCTATGCGAATAAGGTTTACCCTTTGACAGATCCTGCCAGCAAACCACGTATAAAATATCTTCCTAGGAGTAAATACACTAACAATGTCGGTAATGCTGCTAGGATAGAACCTGCCATTGGTAAATTCCAATTCACTGCTTCTCCTCCAGCTAAATTTGAAATTGCAACTGTGATTGGTTCATTACCAGTACCGCTGGTCAACGTGATGGCAAAAAGGAATTCATTCCATATTTGAGTAAATTGCCAAATGATCACAACGACAAATCCTGGTAATGAAATTGGAAACACGATATGTCGATAAACGCCAAAGAATCCTGCTCCATCAATGGAACCGGCTTCGATCATTTCTGTCGGTACTTCAGTATAATAATTTCTAAAAATTAAAGTAGTAATGGGTAACCCATAAACGACATGCACTACAATCAATCCAGGAATATTTCCGTATAAACCAATTTGGTGTAAAAACTGAAATAAAGGGATCAGAATACTCTGATAAGGAATGAACATACCAAATAGCATCAGTTGAAATAAAATATTTGATCCTTTAAATTTCCACTTAGATAAGACATAACCATTTAAAGATCCTAACAATGAGGAAAGCAAAGTTGCAGGTATTACAAGATAAACACTGTTTAGTAAGAATGGAGCAAAAGCCTTCCATGCGACTTCAAAGCTTTCAAAATTCCAAGGATTTGGCAAGTCCCATGCCGTAGCTAGTGAAATCTGTGCTGGAGATTTTAAGCTGGTGATGATGACCATATAGGCTGGAATAAGGAATATTGCCATGAAAAAGATCAAAAGGGTATAGGTAAACAATCGATTGGTAAATCTATTATTGTTCATAATTTTTCTCCGATCGGAGTGTATTTACCAGGTAAGGGACAATGACCATGGCAACCATAATCAGCATAACTGTTGCGATTGCTGCACCTTTGGCAAATTCATTACCGCGGAAGGAAGTAACGAACATTAATGTGCCAGGTACATCAGTTGAACTATTGTCAGGACCTGTCATTACGAAGATCAAGTCAAATATTTTTAGAGAAATATGACCTAAGACAATCATAGCGCTCAGAGTGATGGGTTTTAACATCGGTAAAATGATTTGTCTGTAAATTTCTATCTCGCTAGCTCCATCAACTCGTGCTGCTTCTCTTAATTCTTCTGGAATACCACGAATTCCTGCAAGGTACATCGCCATCACATATCCAGCCATTTGCCAGGTAGCGGCTATGATTATTCCCACCATCGCTAAGTTAAAACCGTGTTTCTCTGGATAAGATAAGATTTGTATTTTATCTGCGCCACCTGTGACTATCCAAATGGCAGTCACAGCGCCAATTCCAGCTAATAACCACGCTTTCCATTGTTTGTCCTGATTCTTATATCGGAGAGCTAGTATTACCATTACAATGATCAGGATCAATCCAAATATTTTTGGAAGTTCCAACCAAGAAAACTGCCATACTTGCGAACGATCAGTTAACCACTTGATGGTTATTGGTTCAAGGTTTATTAAAGTTGGTAATCGATTGATACCACCCATAGGATTGAAAAGCCACCGCCATACTGTTCCCGACACGATAAATGATAGTGACATAGGATAAAGGAATATCAATCTAAAAAATCCTTCAAATCGTATATTCTGATCTAGCAATACCGCGAAAAGCAATCCTAAAGAAATACATCCAATAATAAAAAATAAGGTGAAGAAGAAAGTATTGACAAGACTTTGGCGAAAACGGACATCGAGTAAACCAGTGAAGAGTTGTTTATAATTTTCTAATCCGATAAAATTTTTCACTTGAGTTTCTGCAATACCTTGCCAATCCGTTAATGAACTATACGATGTTTGAAAGATAAATCCATAAACAAATATCGCTAATAAAATCACTGAAGGTAATAAAGTTACTATTGCTGCAAGCCTATCTCTGTTAAATTTTAATCCAACCATACAAGGCTCCTATGCTGAATAAAAGTATCGTGAGGTTTTTTATCACCTCCTGACAATAATCCACATTCAACCCACCCTGTCAGTAAATTGTTCACTTTGCATTATTCAACAAAAAATTATATAGTGCGGAATAATATCCAATTTTTTTAGTAAACGTTATAATGATACTATTACATTATCTTACTGTCCAGAGAGTATTTAAGATGACTCATGTAATTCGTCCTATGAGATTTATCGGTTGTTGATCACAAGAGCTGCTATCACACCAGGTATCCATCCCACTAAAGTCAATATCACGGTGATCAATATAGACCCACATCCTTTATCAAGAACAGCCAATGGCGGAAAAATGACACATAGAATAACTCGCCAAATACTCATTCCAAACCTTCCTTTCAAGAACAAACGCGTAATTAATTACCAGCAATTCATATACGTAATTATAACCACATAGTTTCATCGATAATCATCAAGTTAGTTTTTTTAATTATGAAAGTAATATTTCTTTGATTTTGGTTTATAATTTTAGTTAGAGGAGATACTAACAAGTTATTTGTAAGGGATATCTACCCCAAAAGTTGCACCAGTTGGTAATGTGATGGATTGACCTCCTCGGATAAAAACTATAAGATAAAAAGAGGAGGCAAAAATGCCAAAAAGATATTCACCAAAACTCAAGTTTCAGATCGTAATGGAACTTATTCAAGGAGAAAAAACACCTGGGCAAATAGCGAAAGCATATGGGGTACATACGAATTCAGCGATTGCATGGAAGAATGAATTTCTTAAAAAAGGCGCTGAGGTATTTACAAAAGATGGGAATATTGCTGACTATGAACGACGTATCAGAGAATTGGAACAACTTCTAGGGAAAAAGGAAGTTGAGATTGCGATTTTAAAAAACTTCTTAGGGCAGCAGAGATGAGTACAGAAGAGAAGGTG
>Ga0172371_10007687_pt1 | contig 15268 bp, 16 predicted proteins | sample Lak12m_FD_114543 | JGI IMG/M metagenome (GOLD analysis project Ga0172371, IMG submission 114543) | Freshwater microbial communities from Kabuno Bay, South-Kivu, Congo - kab_022012_12m | ecosystem: Environmental > Aquatic > Freshwater > Lake | place: Democratic Republic of the Congo: South-Kivu... | reverse complement strand
CTTCCGTTTCCTTCTCCCACTGCGCAACAGCCTGGCGGATCAATTGCTGCACTTCTGGGTAAGGGATCGCGTCGATCCCGTCAAACTTCTCCAACCCGATCCACACGTCCACGCCCTGGTGGCTGTTCTCGATCAAGCGAATCCCCTTTTCCTTGAGGGGGTTGCCTTCAAGGAGCTGGTCAATGATCAGGCTGATCTGTCCGGCGATGGTCTTGGGCTTGTCTGCCTCCGGTTTTTCTTCCGCAGCATTTTCTTCCACGGCCTGGATCGCTTCTGCAACGGACGGCTCCAGGACCGCCTGCGCTTTTGCTGGTTCAGGCGTGGTCGCTTTATCCGCCCCTGCCGCTGCAGTTTCGGGCGCATGCGGCCGGATCTTTGGCATCTCGCCGGCCCAATAAGACCATAAAGTCAGCATTTTCATTACCCTGCTTTTTTGCTCCGGTGAAAGCGTCAAGAAATCGCGGTAGTATTCACCATCCAGTTGTGTGATGACCTTCTTCCCGCTTGGGCTGTACCACAAGCGCAGCGCCTCGCCAAACCCCTCCTGCTGCATTTCCTTTGGGGGTTCCGCCTGGCTGGAAGATTTTGACTCGCGCGAAGAAGAAGTCAGGCTGGAAACAAGCAAACCGACCAGCAAACCGATCAACGCGGCCAACACCAGAAAAATTGGAGTAATTGCAGCCTGCATATTCACCTCAAGAATAATGATTCGAAAATAATAATTTCACAATCCCCTTAAATAATACATGAAACCCGCCTGTTTATTACCCTATAATTTTGTTAAGAAATCAAGGGCTGGCAGTGCGGGCAGAAATGCGTGCCGCGTTGCCCCACTGTGGTCCGCTCGATCGTCGTCCCGCAGCGGGCACAGGGTTGACCACCGCGTTGATACACCTGGAAATGGTTCTGAAAATCCCCGCCGCGGTAGACCCAGTCAATGCTCGCGCCGTTGCGTTTGATCCCCTCCAGCAAGACCTGCCGGATGGCATTTAGAAGATCGCCTGCCTTTTCCGGGTTGATCCGATCGGAAGTCGTAAGGGGGTGTATGTGTGCGACAAACAAAGCTTCATCCGTATAGATGTTCCCCATGCCGGCCAGAAAGGTTTGATCCATCAACAACGGTTTGATCTGGCGCCTCCCCCGCTTTAACATGCCGTGAAATCCTTGCGCGGTGAGCGATTCATCCAAAGGTTCCGGGCCCAGAGACCCTGTGACCGTCAAGGGGTCATCCACCAGCCAGACGCGCCCAAATTTTCGCGTATCATTAAAAACCATACGGCTTCCATCAGAAAACACAAGGACGACTCGGTCATGTTTTGCGTCCCGTGAAAGATCGCCCGATTCCACAAATATATCCCCGCTCATGCGCAAGTGGATCAAAAGCGTTTGTCTGGTCAGTTTGAACTGGAGGAATTTTCCGCGCCGGTCGACCGCTTCGACCTTTTGACCGCGGATTTCGTTGATGAATTTATCCACCGACGGAACCGCCAGGCTGCGCTGCCAGAGCACCTGCGCCCCTGCAATGGTTTTTCCGACAACGTCGCCTTCTGTTCGTAAAAATCGAACGATGGTTTCAACTTCAGGGAGTTCAGGCACGCGCCTTTTACCGTTCTACTCGTTGAACAACTCACCCACGCTGCGCCCTTCGTTTGCACGTTGTATAACTTCGCCAAGCAAAGGCGCCACAGAAAGGGTGGTCAGTTTTCCATGAAAAACGGATAATTTCGCGGCTGGTATGGGGATGGTATCGGTGGTAATGAATTCTGTCACCGGCAAATCACCCAGTTTTGCAATACAGTCAGCAGACAAAACGGGGTGAACAAAGACCACATAAATATTAAGCGCTCCATTATCCTTGGCCAAATTGACTGCCTGCGCAATGGATCCGCCCGTGTCCACCTCATCATCCACGATAATCACGTCGCGGCCTTTTACGTCACCGATCAGGGTGAGCGCCTGGGCTTTTGAGTCGTTGGCAATGCGTCGTTTTTCAATGAAAGCCAGGGGCACGTCAAGCGAAACGGCAAAATTGCGGGCCTTCTTGGCAAAACCGAGGTCGGCAGTGACCACCACCGGTTTGGTCATGCGATCGCGTTTGGCCTTAAGGTAATCGATCAAAATATAAAAAGCCGTCAGAACGTCGCCCGGGATGGAGAAAAATCCCTGGATCTGTCCGGCATGCAAATCGAGGAACATATAGCGGTCCGCGCCGGCCACCTCGATCATGTCGGCAACCAGTCGGGCTGTGATGGGGATGCGCGGTTGGTCTTTCTTGTCGGAACGGGCATAGCAAAGGTAAGGCACGACAGCAGTCACACGCGCGGCCGAATCCAGCCTCAAAGTCTGGAGCAGGATGAGCAGTTCCATCAGGTTTCGGTGAACCGGCGCAGAAGTGGTCTGGATCACGTAACAATCCTGGCCGCGCACACTGCTGTGCAACTGGACAAACAGATTGTCGTTTGGGAACTGGATAATATCACGATCACATAACGGCAGATTCATGTGCGTGGCCACCCGGGTGGCCAGATCTGGACAGGAAGTCCCGGCGTATAACTTGATATCCCCGTATTTCATACGGTCATGCCGCATGATGTGTGGATTCAGCATAGCAATAAATCTCCTTTACTTTCAGCAGCCCTTCCATTCAGAACGCAATACACTCATTACAAGGACATTATAATACCGGCCATTCTTGTAAATGGCTTCTCTTAAGGTGCCTTCCTGAACAAATCCTGCTGCTTTATAAGACGCGATCGCACGTGGATTATTCTCGAAAACAAAAAGGTAAATGCGATTGAGGTTCAGGTCCTCAAATCCGTGCTTGAGCGTCAATAGAGCCGCCTCTTTACCGTAGCCTTTGCCCCAGAATTCCTTTTCGCCGATGAAAATTCCAAACTCGGCCTCTCGCGTGATTGCATCGGCATGATGCAGTCCGGCGTTGCCGATAAAAACCCAGCGGTCGCCCGACAAGGCCTCTATGGCCAGCACCTGCCCTTTTTCGGGGGGGATGGCCTGCTGGGTTTCAAACCACTGTTCCTCCATGGACACGGAGATCGGAGAGTGATGCAGCAGGAACTGGGTTACCTCGCGGTCGTTCAACCAGCGCTGGCTGCTAACCAGATCTTCCTTTTCAATCGCCCGAAGCCTTACCTTTTTTCCAACGATCATGGGTACCCCCGGGTTTTATGGATTTAAGCGTGTCGGCCCGCGGAAGATATAAACCGATTCGCGGATGTTGTTGACATTCAACATCACCATCATCAGGCGCGACAATCCAAGGCCGTATCCGCCGTGCGGCGGGCAGCCGTAGCGGAAGAAGTCCAGGTAGAACTGGATGGGTTCAAAATGCAAACCCTTTTCAACCGCCTGATTCTTCAGTACTTCCACGCGGTGCTCGCGCTGGGCGCCGGTCGTGATCTCAAGTCCGCTGGCAATGAGGTCGAAGCTGCGTGTGAGGGTCGGGTCTTCCGGTTTGCGCATGTGATAGAAAGGTCGCACCCCGATGGGCCAATCGGTGAGGAAAACGAAATCGTGGTCATATTTCTCTTTAACGTAAGCGGCGATCTCCCTTTCACCACCCGGGTCAATGTCGCCCTTCTTGTCGTTGGGCAGTTCGTAACCGCGCGATTTGAGGATCTCGACTGCCTCGCGCATGGGGATGCGCGGGAAGGGCAAGGTCGGCACCACCAGATCAACGCCGAATTGTTCCTTGATGGCGTTGCCATGCGTTTCTTTCACGCGCGCATAAACGTATTGGAGCATGGCCTCTTCTGAAGCCATGACATCTTCGTGGCTGTCGATCCATGAAATTTCCATATCCACGCCGGTGAACTCGGTCATGTGGCGCGAGGTAAAGGAGGGGTCCGCCCTGAAGACCGGCCCGATCTCAAAGATCTTTTCAAATCCGGCCGCCATGGCCATTTGTTTGTAGAACTGGGGAGATTGGGCCAGGTAGGCTTTCCGGTCAAAATACTCCAGCGTGAAGAGTTCCGCGCCGCTTTCGCTTGGCGCGCTGACGGTCTTGGGGGAATGGATCTCGAGAAAGCCATTCTTGATCCAGTATTCACGCATGGCCATTTCAGCAGTGGTCTCCACCTGGAAAAAGAGCTGGTTGACCGGACGCCGTAGATCCATATATCGCCAGTCCTGGCGATAATCGATCATGGGCAGCGTCTCGGCAAACGGGTCAAACGGCAGGGGAATATCCGCGGCATTCTCGACCTTCAGCGACTCGAGCTGGATCTCCAAACCATTCAGTTTCACGACCGGGTTATCCACCACCTTGCCGGTAACGGTGATCGCGCTTTCGACGCCCAATTTGGCAATTTCTTCCGCCAGGGCTTCATCATTGGGCTTCCAGTGTGCCACCTGCGCCAACCCCGTGGGGTCGCGCAAGATCAGGAATTGGATCTTCTTCTGATCTCGCAGAGTTTGAAGCCAGCCTTTCATTTCAACGGTTTGATCGATCTTGCTGCGTAAATCCTTGATAAAAGTGCGTTCCATTTTCTCTCCTGACAGTTCGTTTAATACAATTTAACTGTAAATTCGTTATTTTAGTAATTCATTCACCGCGTTACTCGGTGAACGTTTACGGGCAAAAACTTCTTCCATCAATCGTTCAACGTCTTCCGCCCGGCAATTCTTTTTCCAATTCTCCATGAGCGCATGTCGCAAGACCCGGTCAAACTCATCCTTTAGTCGTTCTCTGTCTCGCAGTTCCAGCAGCCCGGTTTTCTTCAAGTAATCCCGGTGATCGTCAATGGCTTTGATCACCTCAGGGACTCCGCTTTCTTCGGTGGCGATGGTCTTGATCACAGGCTGCATCCAGACATCCGTCTCTTTTTTTCTATCGGATCCTGAAAAACCGCCGTGCCCGGTTTTTTCACTGAGGTAACCGTTGTAACCCAATTCAAGGTTCGCCCGCAAAGCTCTTTCTGTGTTTTCGATGCCAGGCAGGTCTGCCTTGTTGACCACCAGGATGTCGGCAATCTCAAGGATGCCGGCTTTAATGGCCTGGATGTCGTCGCCCATTCCGGGGCTTTCAACCACAACGGTGGTGTGCGCCAGCCGCGCAATATCGATCTCGGATTGTCCGGCCCCGACGGTCTCGACCAGAACAAGATCGAATCCGGCGGCGTCCAGCACCTGCACCACTCCTGCGGTGGTGTGCGCCAGGCCGCCCAATTCTCCGCGCGAGGCCATCGAACGGATGAACACGCCTGGGTCGCCTGCCAGGTCGCGCATGCGTACCCTGTCGCCCAAAATGGCTCCGCCTGTAAAAGGGCTGGAAGGATCGATCGCCACCACAGCGACGGTCCTCTGTTTCTCTCGCCTGATCAATTGGGTGATGCGGTTGACCAGCGAGGACTTCCCTGCGCCGGATGCGCCGGTCACTCCGATCAAATGAGCCTTGCCGGAACGCGGGAAGCAAGCCTCCAGCGCCGTCTGGCCTTCTTGTGACCCATTCTCCACTTCAGAGATCAGACGCGATAACGCCAGCCGGTCGTTGAGGGTCGGAAGTTGGGCAGTCGACATCAAATAACATCCAGAGAATTATGAAGCGAGAGCTTCGTGAATGAACCCGGATTTATTTGCATACGCCCTGACGTCATCAACCACCGTTTCTGTTGACGTACCGGGTCCGTAGACCGCATTTACACCAACCGCCTTAAGTTCGGCGACGTCCTCTTCAGGGATGATCCCGCCAACAAAAAAGCCCACGTCATGCAAACCGGCTTTTCTGACCGTATCGATCACCTTGGGGACGAGGACCATGTGAGCCCCGGACAGAATGGACAGACCGATCAAATCCACATCCTCCTGCAGGGCGGCTTCAGCGATCATTTCAGGGGTTTGCCGAAGGCCGGTGTAGATCACTTCCATGCCTGCATCACGTAAAGCGCGTGCGATCACCTTGGCTCCCCGGTCATGACCGTCCAATCCGGGTTTCGCGATCAATACACGAATTTTTCGCTCCGCCATAGAAATCTCCTGAGGGGTTGATGGATTAATTATACCGCCACAGCCTTGAAACAAATGAACAAACAATTCTCTTGAAATGTTGTATAGTAATAATGTATATATTCTTTTTCTTTCATATTTAAAGGAGTGCTCATGTCAGAACAAATTCCACAGCAACCCTATACGGTCGTATCCACAGCCAAAGACAGCACACTGGCCATCGTCAGCCTGGTTTGCGGGATCGGCGCCTATGTCATCCTGCCTTTTATTGCCGCCATTGCCGCAATCATTACAGGGCACCTGGCGAAGAAGGAAATCAAAGAAAGCGGCGGCATGGTCAAAGGCGCTGGGATGGCCACGGCCGGGTTGATCCTCGGTTACATCCAGATTGCCATGGTGGTACTTTCGATCTGCGCCATACTCTTCCTGCTGCCGGCGATCGGGTCTTCCATACAGGATATTTTTTCCAACATTAACAGCAATATGTATTAGTATCAGAACGACGCTTTGCAACAATCGTTTTCGAACTTCTCCAGTCTTGGAGAAGTTCGTTTTTATATTTGCTACCTTCACAGAAATCCCTCGTATACCTATATGAGAAAATGAAACAGGTAATTGATAGGAGATAAAAATGACAACACCTGAAAATTCAACCCAAGTGAATCTGCCTCCTCTGCCCTACAGCAAGAAAGACAGCGCTTTATCGATCGTCAGTCTGGTTTCCGGACTGGTCGGCTGGACCTTCATCCCGGTGGTCGGCGCCATTGCTGCTATCATCACCGGACACCTGGCCAAGAAGGAAATCCGTGACAGTGGCGGCGCTCTGGGCGGTGACGGCATGGCGCTGGCCGGCTTGATCCTCGGCTACGTGCAGCTTGGCCTGATCCTGCTGGCTCTGATTGTGATCATCGTTGCCGTCTTTGCCTTCGTACCGGTGGTCGATCAGGGCATCCGCACCTTCTCGTCCCTTCTGCCGGCATTCATGTGAAATTGGCCGCAAGTTCGAAGAGACTGCCTCACGGCAGTCTTTTTTTGTCTAACCTTTACAAAATGGATAAAAAATGGGGGGTTGATTATGGTAAACTTACCCTCGTGTGACCAAACTGATTCAAGGAACTGACCTTATGCCAGCTATTTATCCGTTTACTGCAATTGTCGGCCAGGAACGCATGCGACGCGCTCTGGTGTTAAATGCCGTTGATCCGCGTATCGGCGGTGTCTTGATCCGCGGCGAAAGGGGCACTGCCAAATCCACGGCTGCCCGCGCCCTGGCTGCGCTCTTACCCAACATGAAAGCGGTGGAAAACTGCCGTTTCGGCTGCGACCCCGACAAACCGGCCACCTGGTGCACGGAATGCCGCGACAGGGTTGCCGCAGGAGAGCAATTAAAATCCGTCTCCCGTCATACCCCTTTTATCAACCTGCCCGTTTCCGCCACGGAAGACCGCGTGGTCGGCACCCTGGACATTGAAAAAGCCATCCAGAAAGGCGTAAGGTCTTTCGAGCCGGGTGTGCTGGCTGCCGCCAACCGCGGACTTCTTTATATCGACGAAGTCAACCTGCTGGATGACCACGTCGTGGACGTTTTGTTGGACGCGGCCGCCATGGGCGTGAACATTGTCGAACGCGAGGGGATCTCCTTCTCGCATCCGGCGCGCTTCATTCTAGTCGGCACCATGAACCCTGAAGAAGGCGACCTGAGGCCGCAACTTCTGGACCGCTTTGCGCTTTCCGTTGAGATCCGCGGCATCCGCGACGCGCGGGAACGCGTTGCGATCATGGAACGTAACCTTGCCTATGAAGCGGACGCCAACAAGTTCCACGATGACTGGCAGGATAAAGAAGAAGAACTCTCCTCCCAGATCGGCAATGCCAGAAAACTGGTCGATAAAGTAACCCATACCAGCCAGAACCTGCTCTCGATTGCCGCCTTGACCTCCTCCCTTAATGTGGACGGTCACCGCTCCGATCTGGTGATCCTTAAAGCCGCGCGCGCGCAGGCGGCCTTTGACGGACGTACTTCCATCACCGACCGCGATATCGCCCTGGCAGCCGAACTTGCCCTTCCGCATCGTTTGAAAAGCGGGCCCTTCCAACGCGAAGAGATGGGCATGGAAGAACTGCAGGAGCGTATCGAACAGTTATCCGGCGGCACAGCGACCGGCACAAACCAGACCTCCTCTTCAGAGCTTGGCGACGAAGAATCTTCATCGCCAAAAAAAGCGTAACGCCGGATCAATCCGGCGAACAAGTGCCCGATCAAGGACAACCTGAAGCCACCCCGCAGAACGTGTTCGACAAGAACGACGCGTTTTGGTGGACGGGCGGGAAAAAGGTCAATACGGGCGAGGAATTCAATCCCCGTAAACTGGATACCCCTCTTGATAAAATGATGCGCTCGTATGCGGGACGCAGGTCTGTGACGCACACCGAACGCAAGCGTGGACGTTATATCCAGTCCCGGCCGGCCAACGGAAAGACCTATGACCTGGCGTTCGACGCCACCCTCAGGGCCGCGGCGCCGTTCCAGCGCGACCGCAGCAAGATCAAGGAACACAACAAGGTGGCCTTTGCCATCCGTCCCAACGATTACATGAAAAAGATCAGGGTGCGCAAGGCGGCCAATCTGATCCTCTTTCTGGTGGACGCTTCGTGGTCCATGGCGGTGGCCGAACGCATGGCCGCCACCAAAGGCGCCATCCTTTCACTGTTGACCGACGCCTATCAGCGCCGCGACCGGGTGGGGCTTATCGTGTTCCAAAAGAACAAGGCCACCCTGGTGCTGCCCCCCACCAATTCCGTTTTACTGGCGCAGGAAGCGCTGGCCGACGTCCCCGTGGGCGGAAAAACCCCGCTCAGCGCCGGATTGTTGATGTCGTATGAGGTATTGAAGAAAGAAAAACTTCTGCATCCCGAGATCATGCCGTTGTTGATCGTCCTCACGGATGGAGCCGGCAACGTTTCAGTCGGACACACGCCGCCCCAAGAGGAAGCTGCTCAATTTGCCGAAATGATCGCCAAGGAAAACATCCACAGCGTGGTCATCAATATGGAGCACGTGGCGTTCGACCAGGGACTCGCCCAGACCCTGGCCAATCACCTGAAATCTCCCTGCTACACCATCACGGACCTCAAGGCTGAAAGCCTGTTCGTGACCGTTCAGCAGGAGATCAGGCAGGTAAATACCAACGCAGCCCTCGATCTTAAATAACCTCCAAGAGCTGTATTAAACAGATTCTGCAAAGGTGAGTTAGAATTAGGCCATGGCACGAAAACCCTTGAAGCCTGTAACATTGCGCTCCGTTCTGATCGCCATCATTTTCGCCACCCTGCCCTGCTACCTGCTGGGGCTGATTGTGTTATGGGTGGGGAATTCGATCGAGAAACAGAAGACAACCACGCCCACTGTCACGGTCACCGCAACGATCGACCTTTGGGGAGGCGCTCCCACATCGACCCTGCCTCCCATCCCGACCAGTCCCCCCTTCCCGTCTTCTACGCCGACCCTCACCGAAACTCCCGCCCCAACGGCCACCTTCGTGATCCCCTCGGATACTCCCACGCCGACCATCACCAACACTTTCACGCCAACGCTCACTTCCACGGTAACAGTTACGGCTTCAGCGACGGCAACAGCTACTGAAACCGATGTGGTGGCCGGAACAACCACAACCCCCTGATCCATGATGGAAAATATCACTCCTTTTTTACTTTCTTTGATCTCTGAAGCGGGACTTTCAGGTTTTGAGGAACCTGTAAGAAAAAAGATCGCCGAAAAATGGACCCCCCTGGTGGACGAGTTATCCACCAGCCCGCTGGGCAGCCTGCACGGATTGCGCAAGGCCGCGGAAGGCAAAAAACGTCCCAGCCTGATGATTGCCGCCCACATGGATGCCATCGGCCTGATGGTCAAGCAGGTTGAAGACGGCATGGTATGGATCACCAGGATCGGCGGAGTTGATGCGCGCATGCTTCCGGGCCAGCCGGTGACCATTCACGGAAAAGAGGACCTCCCCGGGGTTGTACAAATGCTGCCGGACCGACTGCTGAACGAAGACCAGCAAGGGAAAGCTCCAACCTTTGAACACCTTTTTGTAGACAGCGGCAGGAGCAGCAAGGAATTGGAAAAACTGGTGAGACCGGGAGACCTGGTCTCTTTTCAACAAGCTCCCATTGAATTGGATGGCGGAAATGTCGCCGGCCACAGCATGGATAACCGCGCGTCGGTAGCCGCTTTGACCGTTTGCCTGCAGGAGATCCGCAATGTCAATCTTGCCTGGGACGTTCTGGCCGTGGCCACCACCCGTGAAGAGATCTCGCTGGCCGGTGCCAGGACCTCCGCTTTTGGCCTGCACCCTGACCTGGCCATTGCCGTGGATGTCACTTTCGGCAAAGGGCCGGGCTCGAACGATTACCGCACCTTCCCGCTTGGCGGAGGGCCGACCATCGGCACCGGTTCTGACAACCACCCGGCGCTGACCCGCAAATTCGTTGCACTGGCCGAAGAACTGGATATGCCTCACGGCCTGGAAGCCATGCCTGAAAATTCCGGCACGGATGGAATGGTTTTGCCGGTTACCGCCGGCGGTATCCCAACCGTTGTCCTGGGCGTACCCCTGAGATATATGCACACCACGGTTGAAATGGCGACTGTCAAAGACATCGATCGTACCGGCCGCTTGCTGGCGCGTTTTATCACCCAACTCACAGAGGATTCTCTGACCACCTTGTTTGAGGAGGAGCCGGTATGACCCCTCAAGACACGAAACCCTATCGCATTGGGAAAGCCCAGCTTGATTTGCTGGCGGAATTGACCAATGCCAACGGCGTTTCAGGGGATGAATCCGAAGTACGCGAGATGATACGCAAAAAAGTGACGCCGCTGGCCGACGAGATCAAAGCGGACGCCATGGGCAATCTGTTGGTGATCAAGCATGCGCGGAAAACCAACGCGTTACGCGTCATGGTGGACGCCCACATGGATGAAGTCGGGTTCATGATCGTCGATCAAGATGGTGACGGATTGTTTGAATTCGTCCAGGTCGGCGGCGGAGATGAACGCCAGTTCATTTCAAAAGCGGTCGTGGTCGGGAAGGAAAAATTGCCCGGCGTGATCGGTTTCAAACCCATCCACCTTACCCCGAAGAATGAAAGGGATTCGAAAATCCCCCTGGATAGTCTGCGCATCGACCTGGGTCCGGCTGGCAAGGATAAAGCCCGACGCGGTGATTTCGCGGCTTACGCGACCCGCTTCTCACGTTCCGGAGATACGATCTTCGCCAAAGTGCTGGATGACCGCTTGGGCTGCGCGACGCTCATCGAACTTCTACGGACGGCGCCTGCTGAAATTGAACTGCTGACTTCCTTCAGCGCGCAGGAAGAGATCGGCCTGCGCGGCGCCAAGGTAGCCGCATACGACTTTGAACCTCAAATCGTGATCGCCGTGGATTCCACGCCGGCGTATGATTTTCCGCGCCCGGACGGGAATCAGAACACGCAATACAACTGCAAGATCGGCAGCGGCCCTGCCATTTATCTGGCAGACAGGGGCACGCTTTCCGATCCCCGGCTGGTGCGCTTCATTTCGCGGACCGCCGAAGAAAACGGTATTCCTTATCAATTCAGGCAGCCCGGCGGCGGCGGAACAAATGCGGGCGCCCTGCACCTCACGCGCAGCGGCATCCCGGCGGTTTCTGTCTCCATTCCGGGCAGGTATGCCCATACACCCATTATGATGGCGTCTGTCACAGACTGGCAAAACACTGTCAGCTTGCTCAAAAACGTCCTCGATAATTTATCCCCCGCCGTATTGCTGGAAGAACGACCTTGATCGCCAATTACGATTCGATGGCGATTTGAATGGAGCAGTCATGAAGACCCTGTTAAAAAAATTAACTGAAACCGCCGCGCCTTCCGGCTATGAGTCTGCTGTGCGTGAGATGATCCGTTCTGAAATTGCCTCTCTCTCGAAGGACATTAAAGTAGACAGCCTCGGCAACCTGATCGTCACGCTCGGCAAGAAAACAGACCAGGGGCTGAAAGTGATGATCGATGCCCACATGGACGAGATCGGGTTCATGGTCAGCCATGTGGAGAAAAACGGGCAGGTGCGCTTTTCCAACCTCGGCACGCTGCTGCCGCACTATCTGGCGGGGAGCAGGGTGCTCTTTTTGAACGGCGTGCGCGGAACCGTAAACTTCGACCGATCTGACGACCAACACAAGGTCCCCTCCCTGGATAAGTATTTCATCGATGTTGGCTCCGTGAATGACAAGGATTGCACCGTTGCCATCGGCGATGTTGGAATATTTGACGAACCCTTTGTTGACCTGGGGAACAGGGTGGCAGCCAAAGCGCTCGACAACCGCTCCTCCTGCGCGGTCCTCATTGAAACCATGAAACGCATCCGCTCCACGCCCCACGAATTGGTGTTCGTGTTCAGCGCGCAGGAAGAAACCCAAACGAGGGGAGCCACCACGGCCTCCTATGCCATAGAACCAGACCTAAGCATCACCGTGGATACCACACCCTCCCTCGACCTGCTGGGCGTAAAAATGCAGGTGGACCTTGGCAAAGGCCCGGCCATTAAGTTGCGCGATACGGGGATGCTGGCCGACCCGAAAGTGGTCGCATGGATGGAAAAGACCGCAAAGAATAACAAGATCCCTTACCAGTTGGAAGTGCTGGATATCGGAACCACCAATGCAAGAGCCATCCAGGTCAGCAAGTCGGGCATGCCCAGCGGCGTGATCTCGATCCCGTGCCGTTATGTGCACTCACCCTCAGAAGTGATCGATATGACCGATCTGCAGCAAACCGTTGAACTCTTAACCGCGTTGCTTGGCGAGCCGATCCTCCTTTCATAAGCTGCCAAACAGGCGAAAAGGGTATAATAATTTTTGATGAGGTTAATTCGGATATCTTAAACCCCCGTCATCTTGCAAGGACCTGCCTTCATGCCGATATTTAAGATCAAATTATCCAAAACAGCGACAGAAGTGGGCGGCAGAATTGCCATGGTATTGGCGATTGTCGGCCTGCTGGCAATTGCCATACTCCTCAGCGGCCCAAAACCTGAGACCTATGAAGAGAATCCGTCCGCCAGACCTCTTCCAACCGAACAGGTAAACGGCAGGCCGCTAACACCCGCTGAAATTGCCAGACTAAAGACCACCAGGAATTACAGCGTGACCAACGGCGTGATCGTCGTTGCGGCTACCATCCTGGTAATTATTGAAATTGGCGCATTTTGGGAGATGAAACGCCAGTCTTGATGTGCTCTTAAACCCCCAACAAAACCTTTAAATATTGATCCGTGATGCTCTGAATATCAAATTTCCGTTCAGCCAGTCCGCGCGCCGCATTGCGGTAAGCCGCCTGACCGGCCAGCACTTCCTGCGCGGCGTCCGCGAGAGAATGGATGTCGGGCTTTTGCAGCTTCCAGGGGTTGCTGCCGTAACGCGCAATACAGCCGGCGTCAGCAGAAACCAGTTCAGGGAGCGCGCCTGTATCGTAGCTGATGACGGGCAGCCCGCAGGCCAGCGCTTCAATTACCGAATTGGGGCAGGCCGCGTTGATATCCGACGAAAAAAGCAAATGGGCTGAACGATCGATCGCCGGTATTTCTTCACGTTTTACAACGCCGCGCCAGCCTATCTCGAGGCCTCTTTTTTGGTACTTTTCTTTCAAAGAACGTGATGCGCTGCCCACCACCATTAATTCTGTTTTTGTGCTCATGCGCCGGTTTAACAACAGCACCATTTCAACTGCCGCATCGAGTCCGCCCTCGTACCCCCCGCCCAGGTTCCCTTCCACCATGAGGATGCGGTAATGGTCGAGAGGTGGGTGTTCCTTCCCCGCCGGTGAAAACTGTTCGAGGTCAACGCCGTTGTAGATCACCTTTCCGGGCGCCCTGGTCTCTCCCCTTTTACGCAGCCACCAGTCTTGCGAAAAATTGCTTTGATAAACGATCTGGTCCGCCATGCCGCGGATGGTGGTCAGGATCCAGTTGTTCACTTCGGCGCGCAGGAAATGTTTGAAGCCTGTGAATTTCCGCCGGTGCACCCAGTTCATGCCGTTGAGACGCTGGACGATGCGCACGCCGTTCTGTTTTGCCTGACGAAGGATTCCGAGTTGACGGGTGCCGCCGATCACGAGTATCACGTTGTTGGTTGGGTCAAGAGCATCGTGGGTGATCAGATACCCACGCGACGTCAGGACTGCTGAAAGGCGGGCCTGAAAAGATGCCGGACCGCCCAATCCTATTTTATGTGGAAGGATGCAAATTGTCTTTTCCATGCTTAATTGCGGAAATCCAGGATCCCCTTCACGATGCGTTGAGCGGCGTGACCGTCGCCAAAGGGGTTTTCAGCGTGAGCCATGGCGTCGTAAGCCGCGTTGTCATCCAAAAGATGAGCGGTTTCCTTTACAATGCGTTCCGCATCCGTGCCGACTAGTTTCAGCACGCCGGCAGTGATCCCCTCTGGACGTTCTGTCTTCTCACGCAAGACAAGGGCCGGCTTCCCCAAACCGGTGGCCTCCTCCTGAATGCCTCCCGAGTCGGTCAGGATGAGTGTGGAGGCTTTCATCAGGTGAACAAGAGAAAGGTATTCCAGCGGAGGCAACAAGGTTACGCCCGGCACATTTGACAAGAGCTTGTTGACAGGTTCCTGAATGTTCGGATTGAGGTGGACCGGGTAGACCAATTGAAGGCTGTCTTGATAACGTTCTGCCAGGGCTTTAATCGCCTGGCAAATCTGTTTGATCGGTTCCCCGAAATTCTCACGCCGGTGAGCAGTGATTAATACCAGCCGTTTTTGACCTCCGGCGACGCCCCAATCTTTGAGCCATTTTTCCACTTGGGCCGGCGCGGGTTTTCCTGCAACCAGTTTCAAGGCGTCGATATCCGGGTTTCCGGTGACCAGGATGCGTCCATCTGGGATACCCTCGTTTAGCAGGTTCTCACGGCTTAATTGAGTGGGCGCGAAATGGAGGTCCGCGGTCACAGCCGCGATGCGCCGATTGAGTTCTTCAGGGAAAGGCTGACGCTTGTCTCCGGTGCGCAAGCCCGCCTCGACGTGCCCCACCAGAATTCCTCGATAAAAAGAAGCCAGGCTGGCCGCCATGACCGTGGTGGTGTCACCCTGTACGAGCACCCAATCCGGTCTTTCGTCCGCCAGAACTGGGTCAAGACCTTCCAGGATTTGAGCGGTCAATTCGGAAAGACTCTGGTTCGGACGCATGAGGTTGAGATCGATGTCCGGCTGGATCTGGAACAGGTCCAGCACCTGGTCCAGCATCTGACGGT
>Ga0172371_10007685_pt1 | contig 15274 bp, 7 predicted proteins | sample Lak12m_FD_114543 | JGI IMG/M metagenome (GOLD analysis project Ga0172371, IMG submission 114543) | Freshwater microbial communities from Kabuno Bay, South-Kivu, Congo - kab_022012_12m | ecosystem: Environmental > Aquatic > Freshwater > Lake | place: Democratic Republic of the Congo: South-Kivu... | reverse complement strand
GCTTTCTTGGCCGATTTCGCGGTGGCCATGGGCGGCGGCCAGATCAAGACCGGTTCGGCCTGCCGCAGCGAACGGATCGCCAAGTACAATCGGCTGCTGGAAATCGAAGCCGAATTGGGCCAGGCGGCAGTGTTTGGATGGAAGTAGACACGGCATGGCGAGCGAGTTGTCCGCGTCCGACGGCCAGCCTGGAGCATCATCTCCGCTGCGATGGATTCAGCGAGGGCGATCGATTCCGAAGCATCGGAACTCATTGCCCGAAGCTCGCCAGCGTGCCGTTCTCGAGCGTCGCATACAACTGTCCGCCAGCGGCAATCAGGCCGTCGAAGACGGGCGGCGCGTCCAACGTCAGTTTGGCCAGTTCCGCGCCATCGGCAGCGGCGACCGCGGCCAGGACGGCTCCGCGGCGGCCCTCGAATGCGGCGTAGGGATCGGCGGGATCGAGTTCGTCCGGCGGACCGGCGATGAATAAGGTCGGACCGGCCTTGACCATCGCGCGAATACGGATCGGCACGAATTTGGCCCATTGCGGCAACTCGGCCCGCGTGTAGCCGATCATTTTGTCCAAGCCGAAGGCCGGTGTGTCCAGTCCCGGATTTCCTTCGCGCGGGATGTGCGATTGCGGCAGCCACTCGACCGGCTTGCGGGCGCCCGGTTCGCCCACGATCTGCGGTTCGTTGTCGTTGCGGTCGGCGTACAGCAGGTAGCCTTCCTTGCCGGGGAAGAACATCAGGCTGTGCACGTTGCGGCGATAGAACGGTTGCACGGCGTACGTGTGCGTCTCATCGACGACCAGCAATTGGCCGGTCTTCGGCGCTTGGTTGGCCAACTGGAAGCCGGGCCAGCGTTGGGCGTACATCCAGAACGTGCGGTTGTACCACGAATCATCCAGCAAGCCCGCGGTCGAGAACACGTGCCGGCCCACATCCTGCTCGCCCTTGCTGGACAGCACCGGCACCGGCACTTCGCGCAGATCCGGCGTCAGCTTCTTTTGACGCATGTAGAGATAGTCCTGTTCGCTGACCAGGACGTCGGAGTTCGCGCCCGGCACGTAGAAGGCCACGTCGCGGGCCGTCTTGATGTCCGCTTGCGGTCCCTCCAACACCGCCTGGTGCAGAATCTGGCCCGTCGCCGGAGCGAGGGCGTACAGGCGGATTCCGCCGTCCAGGTAGGTCGAGCGGCCGGCGGTGACGTACGCCACGCCATCGCGGACGAGCACGCTGCCGTGGACCGGCCACACCGACTCCAACTGGTCAAAACTGCCGATCCGGCAGTCCCGCGGCGCGGCCAGGAACCGCCACACTAACTCGCCGTCGCGGGCGCGCAGGCAGTAGACTCGGCCGTCGGCCGAACCGAACAAGGCCAGCCCCCCGTAGATCGTCGGCGGCGAATCGATCCGGCCGCCCGCCACGAATCTCCAGACCACGTCGCCAGTCTTTGCATCCAGGGCGACGACTGTGTGAGCGTCCGTCAAGGCCGCGTAGACTCGGCCGCCTGCCGCGACGGGGGCCGTCAGCCGGCCGCCCAGCTTGGTCTGCCACTGCAAGCCGACCGGCGCCGCGACGGCGGATCCCGTCGAACCGTGACGGCTCGCATCGTGTCGAAAGGTCGGCCAGTCGTCCGTCGCAGCAAGGATGCCCGAAGGATCAAGGCCGGCTTCGTAGGCCGGGCCCCGCTCCAGCCGTTGGGCGTCGGGCACCGGCTGGTTACGGCTCGCCGATTGGGCGGCCACGGCGGTGAAGCCCAATAATTTGGCCCCCGGCTGACAGAAGCACTGGTCGGCGGGGACATACAGCAGGCCGTTGCAGGGCATCACGCCCAGCTTGCACGCTCCCCGCAGCCAGTTGTTCTGGCCGTGGTCGTCGCCGCTCAGGTCCATGAACTCGGCGCCCTCCATGCCGCTGATCAGATATCGCTCGGTCGCCTTGTTGCGATAACAGCGGTGATGGTGTTCCGGGCTGCGCAAATCCGGTACGACGATCCGCTTCTTCTCTTCGCCCGTCCGCAGATCGAAGCCAATGGCCATCGCCCCGGCGCTCTTGCCGACCGGTCGCCCGTTCTCGTCGACGCACAACATCCCGCGCCAAACCACGCCATGGGCGACGAACAAATCTTCGCTCTCGCCGCCCGTCGAGGACGGCACTTGCTGCTGCCAGAGCCGCTCACCCGAGGCGCCGTCGCGGGCTTCCAGCGTGTCTTGAGCGTACTGCAGGATGACGCCGTCGTGCCCGATCAGCGTCCGGGCCTTGCCTGAGACACCGTTCACGGACCATTGGGGGCGGCCATCGGTCAGGCTCAAGGCGGTCAGAGTCGAACCGGCCTGGTAAACCACTCGCCCACCGTCGATGACCAACTGCAGCGGGCTGATGGCGGGGGTTTCTTTGGACCACCGCACCGCGCCGGTGTCGCCTTGAACCGCGATCAGCCGCGAAGTTCTGGCTTCCTTTTTGCCGCGGCGTTTTGCCGCGCCGGCCGACGGATCGCTGTTATGGACCACCACGATGCCGTCGCTGGCCAGGATCTCCTTGGCCGGCGACGTGCCTTCCACCATGGCCAGGACCTCGCCGGTGGCCGCGTTCAGGATCGACAGCGGGGCTTGAAAGCCCAGGGTTGCGTACAGCCGGTCACCGTCGACCACCAGACGCCGCTGGTTCTCGTCGGGTACGATCGTGCGGGCACTGCGGATTTCGGTCCAGTCCTGGTCCGCGAACTTGTCGCGAGCCCACTCCGGCCACCCCCAGGGCTCGACCGCCCGTTTCCACAGCAAGCGTCCGTTGAACGCGTCACGGCAGACCAGCGACCAGCGCTCCGGCAGCCGCTGGTCCGTAATCCCGATCAATCCCTCGTCCAGAAAGTAAAAAATGCGGCGGTCGGACGCGACCAATCCCTCAATGCCCGAAGGCGTCTCGTGGCTGCGGAGCCACAGCGGCGACGCGACCCATTGCAGGCATCGTGGCGGACCGACTTGGGTGTCCCGGGCCACGGCGTTGTTGCCCGCGTCGTGCAAGAAGTGCGTCCACTGGTCGATGGTGTCGGGACGCGGCTTGACCATGATCTCTTCGGTCATTGGTCCGTTGTCTGTTGCGGAAAAGACGGCGACGCCACCCGGTGCCAACGCCCGCATGATCTCCGTTCGTTCGACCGACGTCGGACCTCTAGCCACGACCAGATTGACCAGATTGTCGCCGTACGGCAGCGTCGAGCCGATCCAGTGTTCCACGGCCACCGGGCCGTATAATCCCAAGTGCTCGAGGTGCTCGCGGGCCGCTGTGACCAAGGCCGGATCGCGTTCCAAGCCGTGAACGGTGAACGCACTGCCAGCGTGCAATGCCGCCGTCAGCCGCCCGTCGCCGCAGCCGAGGTGGACTACGATCCCGCCTTGCACACCGGCGGCGGCAAGTATTCGCTCGGCCAACGGCTGGACAGCCTGAGCCTCTCCTCCACGGAGACGGGGGACGGCGTCGGCAAATTCCCACAGGGCGAGGCTGGCGAGGAAACACGAAATGAGACAACGGCGAGGCAACATGGGCGACCCCTGTCAGGCACCTGGGAGTGACGTGTTCGTCGGGTTCAGCAGCCGCTCGGCTTCCTCGTTGGGAAGCCAACGCTTGATCCAACCGTCGCATTGTACCAATTTGTTCAGGTGGGAAGCTAGAAACGTGGCCCACGCGTGGTGTTGTTTTCTACGCATCTGATTCCCATATACTGCACTCAGTCTAGTCGGGTTCGCCGAAGCTCTATCCAGTTTAGGCCACCGGCGAGGTGGCACCGACACCGGCGTTGGGCTGAAATTGCGCTAGACGCGACGGGCACCGTGAGACAGAATCTGCCGCTGGTTCGCGATGCGGATGTCGCGAGCCTCCAGGGAACGCGGCCGAACGGGCTGGTTTTGACAGGCGGTGACCGATGCCAAATCTGTTTCTCTTGCCCGAGTTACGGGAATTGCTGACGGAACGCGACGCGAAGACGCTGGCGGAGATTCTGGCTGAGATGCATCCGGCCAGTATCGCTGAAATCAGCGAGGGACTGGGCGTCGAGGAGACGTGGCAGCTCTTGGGCTACGCTCCCATCGACCGTCAGGCGGAGATCTTCGCCTTTTATCCCCCCGCCAAGCAGGACGAAATGGTCAGCGGCGTGGGGCGGGAACGGATGTCGAAGCTGATTGAGGTCATGTCGCCCGACGACCGGGTCGACCTGATCAAGCGGCTCGCCGCCGACGTCGTCGACAGCCTGTTGCCCCTGCTGGCCAAAGCGGAGCGGCAAGACATCCGCATGCTGTTGTCGTATCCGGAGGGCAGCGCCGGTTCGGTGATGACCACCGAATACGCCACCGTGCCGGCCGAAGTGACGGTGGAAAAGGCGATCGCTTCGCTGCGGCAACAAGCGCCGTCTCGAGAGACCATTTACTATGTCTACGTCGTCGACGATGCCCGCCGGCTGATCGGTTTTGTCTCGCTTCGCGACTTGATCCTGGCCAAGCCTTCAGCAATCATCAGCGAGATCATGGAACAGGACGTCGTCTCGATCCAAGTGGACAAGGACCAGGAGGAAGCGGCGCTCAAGCTAGCCCGTTACGACTTCCTGGCGATTCCCGTCGTCGACGAACAGCGGCGGTTGGTGGGCATCATCACGCACGACGACGTGCTGGACGTGGTGGTGGAAGAGGCCACGGAGGATGCGTTGCACATGGGTGGTGTGACACCGCTGGAGGAGAATTACCTGGACGCCGCCTTTACGTCCGTGTGGTGGCGACGGGCGGCGTGGCTCTCGGCGTTATTTGTCGCCGAGTTGTTTACGTTTACGGCGTTGGCGTCTTTTGAGGATGCCATTCAGGCGGTCATCGCCTTGAGCCTGTTCGTGCCGCTGTGCATTTCCACCGGGGGGAACTCGGGTTCGCAGGCGGCGACGCTGATCACCAGGGCGCTTGCCTTGGGGCAGGTCAGTCTAGGCATGTGGTGGCGTGTGCTGCGGCACGAGTTGTTGATGGGCGTCGCCTTGGGGCTGACCCTCGGCGGGATTGCCTTCGTGCGCGCGGCGCTGACTCCGGCTGCGGTCTTGGGAAATGCCGACCGCTGGATGCTGGCCTTGGTCATCTCCCAATCCGTCGCGGTGATCTGCCTGTGGGGAACGGTCGTGGGCTCGATGCTGCCCCTGTGCTTCAAGCGATTGGGCTTCGACCCGGGCTACGCCTCCAGTCCCTTTGTCGCCACCTTTGTGGACGTAACGGGAATCATGCTGTACTTCTCCATCGCGAAAGTGTACTTGCTGTGACGTGCTGGCCGGGGATTGCTGCACGCCGGGAGGCCGTCCGATGAATGTGATCACGATCACCCGCGAATATGGCGCTGGGGGCGCCGAGTTGGCTCGCACGCTGGCTCAGACTCTGGGCTGGGAACTGCTCGACCGGGAGATGTTGCACCAGGCGGCCCAAGCCCAGCATGTCCCCGACGCGGACCTGGAGCGACTGGACGAGCAGGCCATCGCCCTGGCGGACCGCTTTCGCTTGCATCCGCCGCATCAGAAGTATCTGGAAGGGCTGCGGCAGGCGGTCGAGCAGGCCGCCGAACGGGGGCGCGTGGTGCTCGTGGGCCGCGGGGCTCGGCATCTGCTGGGCGAGCGGCCAGGCTGCCTGCACCTGCGACTCGTGGCGCCTCGGGCCTGGCGGGCCGAACGCATGGCTCGACGGGAGGGTTGGCCGCCGGAATTGGCCCTCGCCCGCTGTACCGAAGTGGACCGGACTCGCCGCCAGTTCGTGCGATATTTCTTCGGCGATGCGGCCAGCCAATCCGCTCACTACGATTGGGTCGTGAACACCGGCCGCGTGCCGCTGCCGGCGTTGGCAGACACGGCGGTCCAGGTCGTTCGCGGGGGAGATCTTTCCGTCTTGCAGCCGGCGGCCGCGGACCATGCGGCGGCCGGCCAGCGGGTGTTGACCCTGGCGCGAGAACTCGGGGCGGGCGAGCAAGGCTTCGCCCCGCCGTTGGCCGAACGGTTGGGCTTGCACGTCTGGGACCGCGAACTGCTGGAACAGCAGGCGATTCGCTTGGGGGTCCCGGAAGACGAACTGGACAAGATCGACGAGCAGCCCGCGGGGCTCTGGCAGCGGTTTCGGCCGGAGGGCATCTACCAACGGTACTTTCAGGCCTTGGGGCAGTTGACCCGCGAACTGGCCGACCGCGGCGAGGTCTTGCTCGTGGGCCGCGGCGGCTGTTGGTTCCTCCGCGACCACCCCACGGCCTTTCACGTCCACTTGACGGCCATGCCGGCGGTACGGTTGCGGCGGGTCATGGAGTACCGCTGGGTCCGCGAGGACGTGGCGAAGAAGATGCTGGCCCAGAGCGATGCTCAACGCCGCAGGTTCTGCGAAAACTACTTCGGCGCCGATTGGTTCGCCCCCTTGGAGTATCACCTGACCGTCAACACGGGCCGCCTGGGGCCGTCGGCCGTCGATGCCGTGGCGTGGCTGGCCGAGCGTTATTGGAATGCGGCCTCTCCCGGCTGACAACGGGTCAGGCTGGCAAGCCTGTGAGGCTGGCAAGCCCGACGCAAGAGGAAGAAGACGATGGTTCCCACGATTCTCAAGACGAGTGTCCTGTTGGTCCTGCTGCTCGCCGCGGCCCCCGCGGCCGCCGGCCCGAACGCACCAGGCGCGCGGAGTTCGAAGCCTGTGCCGCCGCCGTTGGTCGAGCCGGCCGATTTCTACGTCGATGCGGCTCACGGGGACGACGCCAACGACGGCGGCGCCTCGCGGCCGTTCCGCACCGTCCAAAAGGCGGTCGACACGATGCGCTCGCCCGGATCGGTGTGCACGATCCGCGCCGGCGTCTATCGCGAAACGGTTCGCTTCCAACACGCCGGTACTGCGGACAAGCCGCTGCGTTTCCAGGCCGAGCCGGGCGCTGTGCTGAGCGGCGCGGAACCGGTCGCCGGCTGGGTCGCCAGCGACACCGATCCCGATCCGACGCGACCGCGTGCGCTCAATCTGTTCTATGCCGTCGTGGGGCCAAACCGGCTGCACCCCGCCGGGCAGATCGCCGTCTTTATCGACGACCGGATTGCGCCCGAGGCCCGCTGGCCCAATGACGACGGCTCGTATCCCTGGCCAACGTACGCGTTCTGCTCTGCCGCGGGCTACGACCCGGATGGAAAGAACGGCTGGATCGCCGACACGGACCTGCCCGACCGGCCGGACGACTACTGGAAAGGCTGCCGGCTGATCGTCCTGGCCGGCCACGGCTGGACGGGCCGGGCGCTGCCGATCTTGCACTACCGGAGCGAAGAACGGAAGATCGTCACCGACTTTGAAAACAACAAACCCGGCGCGCCGGGCAACGCGACGCTGCGGGGACCGGTGTCCCAGAACGCCCAGGGCCGCGGGCCGTTCGAGGGCAACGAGTATTTCCTGGTCGCCGATCCAACGCAACTGGCCCGTCCGGGACTCTGGATCCAGAATGAGTGCGACGCGCCGCACGAATGGGCGTATTGGCACGACCAGGCGAATCCGGCTGCCAGCCGGTTGTACGTCAAGACGGCCGGCGGGGCGCCGCGAAACGTGGAACTGCGCGTCCGCGACGTGGGCCTCGATTTCGGCGACGCCCGCTACGTCCAGGTCACCGGCCTGAGGTTGCTCGGCTGCCGCCCCGTGTTCGGGGCCGGCTCGAAGGGCATCCTGCTGCAGGGCATGGCGATGAGCTACGTGGACCATCAGCGCGGGCCGGGCGGGGAGGGCATTTTCCTCGACGGCGACCAGCATGTCATCCGCGACTGTGCGATCGAGTGGAGTGCCGGAAACCTGGTTACGTTCCGTTCAGGCCGAGGCCATCAGTTCGTCAACAACCTCGCCCGCGGCGCGAATTACTCCACCTCCCGCGGCGGCCTGTTGCTGTGGCGCGGCGCGCGCGACGTGCTGGTGAGCCACTGTACCTTGACGGACAGCGGCGCCATGATCCTGGCGATGCACGACGCCGAAGGCGCGATCGTCGAGTACTGCGAAATCGCGGACGGCGCCAAGCTGTGCACCGACTTGGGGCTGAAGTACGACAGCTACATCGGCGCCTACTGCCTGCGTTACAACCTGTGGCACGGCGCCAATTCAGCCCGACACACCGGCCACGGCAGCAGCGCGATCTACCTGGAGGACGGCGGCGCCCAAGCCATCGTCCACCACAACATCGTCTGGGACGTAGACTTCGGCATCCAGCTGAACTCCAGTTCCACGTTGCACCGCATGTTCCACAACACGATCGGTCCCTGCCGGCAAGCCGCCGTCCTGTGCGGCAGCAACCGACAGAAGATGGCCGTCGAGCGATTCACGTCCGTGCTGGCCAACAACATCCTGGCCGGCGAGCCCCTGCAGGCTCGTGCCATCGGCATCCGCGGCCTGGCCTTGCGCGACAACCTGCTCGGCGGCGATCCCGGCTTCGTCGACGCAGCCGGCGGCGATTTCCGGCTGCGCGCGGATTCGCCGGCACGCGATGCGGCTCGCCCCGTCGCGGGGCTGGAATACCGCGTCCCGGACGGCAAGCCAGATCTCGGTGCGCTGGAATACGATGCGACTGACTGGCCGCGGCAAGTCGGCCACGATTTCGCGAATCCGCCGGACGCCGTCTACCGCTTCCCCGAACTCGAATACCGAACCTACACCGAAAACTACAGTTTCGAGGCCTCCGCGGACAACGGCAGCGAACCGGCCGGTTGGACGCTGGCCGGCACGGCTCGGCGCGTGGCCGGCGCGTCACACGACCGGGCCAACATCCTGAACGACGTCACCGCCCGCAACGGCCGCTTTGCAATCGAAATCGCCGGTGGTCCCGGCGAAGTGCGGCAGCAGGTCCGCGGCCTGCAGCCGGGCACCGAGTACATCCTGGCCGCCGGCGTCCGCCCGGGGCAAGAGAATCGGACGCTGTACCTGGGCGTGGAAGACTACGGCGGACCGCCGTGCCGCAAGCCGATCGCCCTGCCGTTGCCAGCCGATTTCCTCGAAACCCAGCACGGCGGCGGCCATTGGACCTTGGGCGCGCTCCGATTCACGACCGGTTCGGCGAACACGACGGCCGAGATCTTCGTCGGGGCGCCGGCGTCGCAGCCCGAGCCCATCTTTGTCGACACCGTCATGGTCGTCCCTGCGGCGCCGTGGCACAACCCGCCGCACGAGACGGTCGTGCCGAACCTGGCCCTGGCCCGGGACGCGGTTCGCGGGCGAAGCACCGGCTGGCTGCACAACTATACCGTGGCGGACGAATCGGCCACGGCTGCCGGGCAGGAGGCGAATGAAGTCCGCCTGCAGGGCGCCAGTTGGAAGGTCGTGCCGTTCGATTACATCTACTCGCCGTTCACCGTGCTCGAATTCGAGTTGCAGCGATCCGGTCGCGCAGCCGCGGTGGGCATCGGGATCGGGGCGGACGGTGCGCTGCATCGCGCGGCGGTGTTCCTGGGGCAGGAGGGAACCGGCACGCCGGGCGGCGGCAAGCCGGCAATCGCCGGCTCGCAATGGACGCCCGTCCGCCGGGACGCGGAGGGCTGGGAGCACTATCGCATCCCCGTCGGCCAATACCTCCGCTACCTGCAGGACTACGGCGTCCAGCCCTGCCTCGTGTTCATCCACCAAGCCGCGCCAGGGCCGACCGCCGAATGCCGGTTTCGCCGCGTGGCCGTTCGCGAGGTGCCGTGATGGACGCGCGTCGCCGCGTCACTACGTCGCCGGGTCGCCCGCGGTTCGCCAGCACTCGCTGAAGGCCGGCCGCTTACCCCTTGGCGACGTTGTAGCACAGAATCGAATCGCCTTCGCGGAGGTACAGCCTGCCGCCGACGACGACCGGGTGCGACCAACTCGGACGCTCGCCGCTGCCGGGGATCTTGAACGAACTGCGGACGGTCAGGCCGTCGGGGGTCGCTGGGGCCAAGGCGAGCGTGCCGTCCGCCCAACGGATGTACAGGTGCCCGTCGGCTGCCATGACCGCGGCGGACCGCTTGCCCGGGCCGCGCTCCTTCCAGACAATCTTGCCCGTCATCAACTCGGCACAGTACGGGACGCCTTGATCGTCGGAGTCGCCGTACACGTAGTCGCCCACCAGGATCACGCCGCCATGTTTGTTGGCCAAGTCCGTATTCAGCGGATAGATCTCCTCGACCTTGACCTCGCCGTTGCCGCCGGAAACCTGCCGCAGCAGCGCGCCGCCTCGTTTGTAGCCGGCCGCAAAGAACACCAGATCGCCGCGGACGATCGGCGTGGGAATCACCGCGGTGGTCCGCTCGATCGGATAGGTCCACAGCACCTGGCCGTCCTCGGCTCGCACGCCCAGGGGGCCGCTGGCGGTCGTGTTGACGTACACCCGCGTGCCGCCCACTTCGCTGATCACCAACGACGCGTGCCCGGCGCCGCGGTCGCCGGCCGAAGCCGCTTTCCAGATCACTTCGCCCGTCTTCTTGTTCAGCGCCGCCAGCGTCGCCGACTCGCCGCCCGGCGTACACACCAGCTTGTCGCCGTCGACCAGCACCGATTCGCTGTAGCCCCAGCCGTCTCCCTTCTTGCCGCCCAGGTCCTCCTTCATGTTCTTCCGCCAGACCTCCTTGCCGCTCGCGGATTCCAGGCAGACCAGATCGCCGCTGGGCGAGAGGGTGTACAGCAAGTCGCCGTCCACGGTGGGCGTCGACCGCGAACTCTGCCAGTCCGACTGACCGCTGGTCCACGGCGGGCCAATCTTGGCTTTCCAGACGAACGCCCCGTCGGCCAGGTTGAAGCAGACCACGTATTCGTCCTTGTCGTCGGCGATCGACAGCCCGTCACCCATCGTGTACAGCCTGTCCCCGACGATCGCCACGCTGGCGTAGCCGCGGCCGGCCCCTTTCGCTTCCCAGACCAGCGGCGGCCCGTTGTCCGGCCACTCGGTCAACAGCCCCGTGTCGGACGAGACGGCATTCCGCTGCGGGCCGTGGAACTGCGGCCAGGCGCCGGACAAGGTCGCGAACTGGGCAAACACGGCCGGCGACAACAGGACCAGGTTGATCCACAGGCTGGCGATGACGACTCGACGTAACATGCTGACGCTCCTTGGTGGTTGAATTCGGACTCCGCTGCTGCTTGCCCCGAAAACCGAACGGGCTGGCGGCGATATTATCCACATTGGGCAATGGATATCCAGTCGTGGATGCGTGGGGGGCGGCTGGATTTCGCGCGCGCACAGGATTCTTCACAATCCCATCGCAACCGGAAGCCGATCCGCGGCCTGCGGGCCGCCGTCGGTCAGTCCGATCCGACGCACAATTGAAAGAAACCGCGGATGAACGGGATACCGCCGAAGATGATCGGACCGTACGCCAGCAGGAACACGCCTCCGGGCTCGGCGGCGACGTACGATCCGATGGTCACGGCCAAGCCGATGAAGCAGACGAGTCCGCCGATCAGCATGTTCTTCAAGCCCGCGCCCTTCCCTCCGGACGCGGGCGACGCCGTCTTGGCCTTGGGGGCCAGGGTTTCGATGACGCGGGATGCCTCGGCATCCGACACTCCCCGCTCGACCAATTCCTTACGGACCACGCCGGGCGACGTGCCGCGGGACAACTGCTGGATGGCAAACGCCGTCGCCTGGGGGCCCGTCAAGGTCCCTTCGATCTCCGGTTCTGGCTCCTCCTGGACGGCCGGCTTGGCCTGTTCCGGCAGCAGGGCGTCCCAGAAGCCGTCGGCCGGCTGGACCGGCGCCGACACGAGCGCGGGCCGAGGCGTCCGTCCGGCGACCGGGATGCGAAGCGGCCGCTGGCACGTCGGGCAGCGGACCGTCTTGCCCGCCAGATTCGCGTCGGCCTGAAACTTCGCCCCGCACTGGCACGCTACGATCTGGGGCGCGGCGACCGGGGCGGAGACGGCCGGACCAGGGGCAACCCGGTTCAGCGCCGGAGCGGATCGGGCGGGAGAAGCACTAGCCGCCGGGACGGTCAGGCGGCCCCCGCAGGACGGACAGGCAACCGTTTTGCCTGCCAGATGCGGCTGGGCTTGAAACTGCATTCCACAAGATCCACACCGGACAATGCTCGACACAACCCCCCGCCTCTCGGATCGCTTTCATCCCTCGCGACATCATGGACGAACCTATCGGCCCGCGAACGCGGGCTGCAGAGTACCTTCATTGTTTCTACCGCGACGGATTCGGCAAGCCCCCGACGCGGAAAGTCTGTCGCGGAAAGTCCGTCGGGCGCGGAAAGTCCACGGCTGCCCGATGCGGGGCCATGTGACATGCACGATCCGTACGGGCACGCGTCTCGTTGAACGCGGTCCTGTTGAACGGTGGTCCGGAAACGAATATCCTTGCTGTTTTGGGGGGAGCTTGACGATATCGCTCATCGCTCGCGGGGGACAGCACCCATGAACCTGACCGTGACTGCTCGGACGGCGGGGCTCTCTCGCCGGAACTTCAACTCTTGGTTCTTGGGCGCGGCGGCCGGGTCGCTGGTTGTCGGCACGGGGCGGGCGGGCGAACCGTGTGGTGTGACGCTTGCCCCTCCGGAGCCGGGCGAGGACGTGCTGGCCTACGTCCGGCGGCGCAGCGGGGGCTTCGACCGGCGGCTGTATCAGCAGGTGATCGGGGCGGCCAACGAGTTCAAAGAAGGCGACGAAATCATCGGCGTCGCTGCTCGTGACGCGGCGGCACGAGCCCACGCCCGCAGCTTGCTGAGCAACACGAGGCTCGGCGACCTCGACCGCTATCCGCTGTTCGAGGACGACCTGTACCAGCAACTGCTCCGCGACCGCGATGCCGCAACCGCCCAGCGGACGGGCGCGTGGACGCTCGACGAACTGCGGACGTTCCTGCTGGCGCAAAGCGAAGAGAAAATCAAAGACATCCTGCCGGGGCTGTCCAGCGACGCGATCGGCTGCGTGGTCAAGCTGCTGTCGAACGCCGAGTTGATTCGAGTCGGACAGAAGCTGTTTCATCCGCTGCCGGGCAGCCGGATTGGGGCTCGCGGCTATCTGGGCGCCCGCATCCAGCCGAACTCGCCGACCGATCACGTGGACGATATCCGCTGGCAGGTGATCGACGGCTGGTCCTACGCCGTCGGCGATGTGGTCCTGGGGACCAATCCGGTATCCAGCGCCCCGGAGTCCGTCCAGGCGATCGAGCTGGCCCTGGCCGAAATCATCCGCACGTTCGAATTGCAGAAGACGCTGCCGCATTGCGTCTTGGCGCACATCGACGTCCAGGCCGAAGTCGAAAGCCGCGTTCCCGGCTCGACAGCCCTCTGGTTCCAGAGTCTGGCAGGCAGCACCGCGGCCAACGCGACGTTTGATCTGACCTACGACAAGCTGCTGGCGCACGCCGCCCGCCGGACGGGCCGCTACGGGCTGTACTTCGAGACCGGGCAGGGCGCCGATTTCACCAACGGGCATGGGCAAGGCGCCGACATGGTGATTCACGAGTCCCGCAAGTACGGCTTCGCGCGGCTGCTCGGACACCGGGTTGCCGAAGCGCAGCTGAAGGCGGGCCGGCGTCCGGCTCCCTGGATGCACGTGAACGACGTGGCCGGCTTCATCGGCCCCGAGGTCTTTCGCACTCGCGACCAGCTGGTCCGCTGCTGCCTGGAGGACATCGCGATGGGCAAGCTGCACGGGCTGACCATCGGGCTGGACGTCTGCTCGACGCTGCACATGGACGTGTCGCTGGACGACCTCGACTGGTGCCTGAACCAGGTCATCCCGGCCGGACCGGCCTACCTGATGGCTCTGCCGACGAAGAACGACCCGATGCTGAGCTACCTGACCACGGCCTTTCAGGACCACGTCCGGCTGCGGGACCGATTCGGACTCAAAGTGAACGACGCCATGTGGCAGTTCTTTCAACAGCTGGACGTGATCGATGCCGAGGGCCGCCCGACGGACCATTTCGGCCAGCCGCAATGGGTGTACCTGCAGTACTGCCGCAGAAAAGGCGACCGCCGTCCGGACGACGTGGTGCTGGCCGAAGGCCGCGCGCAGATGCAAGCCGTACGCAGCCGCGGGGTGTGGCTGGCGGAAGGTCACGGAGCCCAACCCTACCAGTTAGAGACGCGGCTCGATCAGGAGATTCGCGAGCTGTACGCCGATTCGAAACGTTGCATTTGGACCGCCTTGACGGCGGAATTCCACGGCACCATTCCCGCGTCCGTGCCGCTGCGGACGCAATCGCGTGATCGGAAGGACTATGTGCTGCATCCGGCCAGCGGCGAGCAGTTGGACGAGGCGTCCCTCCAGACGCTCGAGGCACTGCGGACGCAGCATGCCGGCCGGTGGGATGTGCAGATCGTGATCTCCGACGGGTTGAACGCAGACGCGATCATGGACGAGGGACACTTGGCGCCGTATCTGACCGCCTTGCGCGTGGCCGTGACCAGCGGCGGCTATCAACCTGCTCCAGAGCACCTGGTGGTCACCTCGGGACGTGTGCGGGCCGGCTATCGGATCGGCGAGTTGTTGTTCGGCGGCAGCCAACCCGCCGACCAACCGCGCGCGGTGGTGCACGTGATCGGCGAGCGGCCGGGCTCGCTGCACCATACCTTCTCGGCCTACATCACCGCCCCGGCGGCCAGCGTCTGGGCTCAGGCGGGGAAGGTCGATCACAACATCACCAAAGTCGTCTCGGGGATCGCCGACACCGCGCTGGCCCCCGCCGCGGCTGCAGTGGAAACCGTCCGACTGTTAGACGGCCTGACCCAACGAGTCCCCAGGCCGCCTCCGTCCGCGGGCTGACGGCGGATGTGGCTTAACGGCGAGTGGCGCGAGATTCGCCTTTCGCGACTGGAGATCCAGCGTGACCCGAAACGGCCGGGCGGTGACGAGGATAACTTGTTGAAAACAAACGACTTGGCGACAAGTGGCTCGCAAGTGGCGGAACCTGGCGAAAGCGAAAAAGAGCGGATGGGAGAGGATTCGAACCCCCGGTGGACTTTCGCCCACCGCGGTTTTCAAGACCGATCACGTACCCCGGAAAACACGGGAAAAACAGGGTGCTTCCCAGTCCGGGAGGGCACCACGTGGGGCAGTTGAGCCGAAAGACGAGCAAACCAGCCCGGACCTTCAATCGATCATCGACGCGTGGCCCAGCCTGCCCGACGCGATCAAGGCCGGTGTCTTGGCGCTGGTCAAGGCGAGCGGGCACAGCTAGGCCGAGTCCCATGTCAGGACGACGGCGACAAGGCCGAGGATTGCCACCACGACGCGGCGCGAGCGGCAGCCGGACTCGGAAGTCGAGCGGCACGCCAATCGAGCGGCAGCGGGCCAGCCAGTGGGCATGGCGGGGAGTACCAG
>Ga0172371_10007684_pt1 | contig 15275 bp, 11 predicted proteins | sample Lak12m_FD_114543 | JGI IMG/M metagenome (GOLD analysis project Ga0172371, IMG submission 114543) | Freshwater microbial communities from Kabuno Bay, South-Kivu, Congo - kab_022012_12m | ecosystem: Environmental > Aquatic > Freshwater > Lake | place: Democratic Republic of the Congo: South-Kivu... | reverse complement strand
TATTTGCTGCATTTAAAATTTCTGAGTATGCAGACGTAATTCTTGTTACGAAGAAAAATAAATCGGAATCAAATACAAATTATGCGCAGGGTGGAATTGCCACTGTTATTGATCCTAATGACTCTTTTGAGAAGCACGTTGAGGATACATTAATTGCTGGTGCAGGGTTATGTGATCGAAAAGTTGTTGAATCGATGGTGAAGGAAGGACCTGACCGAATTAAAGATCTTATTGATATTGGAACAATGTTCACTAAAAAAGGAAATGATTTTGATCTGGCTAAAGAAGGTGGTCATTCTATGTCCAGAATTCTTCATGCGAAAGATTTAACAGGGCAAGAAATTGAACGTGCTTTAATTCATGCGGTGGAAGAGAAAGTGAATATAATAATATATGAAAATGCCATTGCAATTGATCTCTTAACCGAGCATAATATCTCAGGTAAAACAGAGTCATTGAATGAAAATAAGAATTGTTGGGGAGCATATATTTTAGACTTATCAAAAAATGAAGTCATAAAAATTACTGCAAAAGCAACTGTTTTAGCAACAGGTGGATTGGGACAAGTGTATCTTCATACAACTAATCCGTTAATTGCTACAGGTGATGGATTTGCAATGGCTTACCGTGCTGGAGTAGAACTTGGAAATATGGAGTTTATTCAATTCCATCCAACTTCTTTTTATAACACCAAAACAAATTCCGATTTTGATGGACACTCATTTTTAATATCGGAAGCAGTTAGGGGATTTGGTGGATTACTCCGGACAAAAGATGGTGATCTGTTTATGGAGCAATACGATCCAAGAAAAGAATTAGCTCCAAGAGATATTGTCGCCCGTGCAATAGATAATGAATTGAAAAAGCGAGGAGACGATTTTGTTAACCTTGATTTGACTCATAAAAACGCTAACGATATAATTGAACACTTTCCCAATATTTTTTCAACTTGCTTGAAGAATGGAATTGATATCACAAAAGAATTTATTCCTGTGGTACCTGCTGCACATTATGCCTGTGGAGGAATTGTAGTTGATTTAAATGGACATACTTCTTTAACTGGATTATATGCCGCAGGAGAAGTTACAATGACAGGTGTACACGGAGCTAATAGGCTTGCCAGTAACTCTCTATTAGAAGCACTTGTTTATGCCGAAAGATGTTCAATTTCTATTAATAAATTTCTTAGTAATACAGACATTAAAATTCCTAAATTATTAGATTGGGATGATTCCGGAACATTAACTTCTGATGAAAAAGTTTTAATTACTCATAGTGTAAATGAAGCGAAACAAACAATGTGGGATTATGTTGGGATAGTTCGTTCAGATTTAAGATTGGAAAGAGCTGATATAAGAATTCATAATCTCTATTCAGAAACTGAGAAATTATATAAAAGAACAAATGTTTTTCAGGAAATTTTAGAATTGCGCAACATCATTGCTTGCTCCCATATTATTATTAAATCTGCTAAGCAAAGGAAGGAAAGTCGGGGATTGCACTTTACGATTGATTATCCAAATTCGTCCCCGACCGACAAAATCAGAAATACTATTTTAAAAAACAAGAAAATATAAAGCTATTATCTACGTTATAAAAATGACATAATTTATTTTTAATATTATTATTAACAGATATATTACACATAGATAATAGCACTATATTTTCGAAAATTGTTAATGATTTTATTAACATATTTTGATTTAGTCTTAGAGAATATTTGATAGTAACTGCTACTCTTTTCTTAATAATGATTTGCTCCCAATCCATATTAATTTATTTATTTGACCAAATCCGAATCGATATTGTGAGCTCAAATCCAATACTTAGTAGAATTACTTTAATCAGATATTAATAAACGCTTCAAAAAAATATCAACAATTTTGTTTATTTTCGCTTTAACTTAATGAGTAAACTATGAAGAATATTTCAATATTATCTAAAATATTTGGGGTACTTGCTTTAATCTCAGCATCAATATGGGTTGGCTCATATCTATCAAGATTATTTTTAGTATATCAACTATTTGAGGGACCTGATTTAATACTGCGAAGTCATATTAACAATGAAAATATAAATGGAATATTATTCTCCATCTACCCCTCATTCGTATTACACTTTGTTGCTTTTATAATGATGTTTATTACGACTGTCTTGTTTTATTTAACATCTAAAATAAATCTTAGGGTCAACGGATGGTTATTCATTATTCTTATAGCAATTATTATTACCACACCTTTTGAAATATATTTAATGTTGATAGATTACAAAGTAATTATGATGCTTTATAGCAATTCATTTGATTCAAATACAGTTATAAATTTACTAAGGGACAGAATTAAAGATCTAAGCAGTTATTCGATTGTGGCAATATTAACATATCTTTCATTTTATTATTTTATAGTATTTCAACCACTTACAAAAGAAGATTAGATAATTATTAATATGAAATTAAAAGAAAAGGAATTTGAAGAAATAATTCAGGATTTAAGATCTGTCGCGGATCAGCTTGGTGCTTCGGTAAGATTTGAGAAAGGTGACTTTAAAGGCGGCTACTGTCTTTTGAAGGAGAGCAAAGTTATTGTGATCAATAAAAGCGCTAATCTACAACGTAAAGCGATGATACTATCTGTTGCGTTAAAAGAACTTGGTGTTGATGAAATTTATCTTAATCCTAAACTGAGAGAGCTTATTGAGGAAATGGGAGACATTAAATGAAAATCATAGTAATCAATGGTCCAAATTTGAATATGCTCTCCAGAAGAGATGAAACAAAGTATTCTTCATTAAATCTTGAACAAATAATTGAGTTGCTCAAACACGAATTTCCAACTATAGAATTTTCATCATTTCAATCAAATCTTGAAGGTGAACTTGTTTCTGTAATTCAATCAGCCGATGAAAATTATGATGGGATCATAATTAATCCGGGTGGATATTCTCACACTTCAGTTGCCATTACGGATGCGCTTGAAATTTGTAAAATTCCCAAAATAGAGGTCCATCTATCACATCTGGCTAACAGAGAAGAATACAGACAGCGCCTACTAACTGCTAAAAATACAAATGGTTACATTTCTGGATTCAAAGAAAATAGTTACCTTGCTGCAGCATTTCTTCTAACAAAATTGATTAAATAATTATTTGAAATTTGCTTAAATCACTTTGACCGCCAAAGAATGATAACCGCTCATTTCATAAGGCTTAGTTAGATTCACTAATATTAAAATTAAATAAGTCTATAAAGTTGATATTAATAAGAGGATTAGTTATTTTTTATTAAACAATTTTAAGAAGCCTATGAAGGATTTGTCAATAAAGAAACTTTACTATTCAATTAGTGAAGTAAGTAAAATTACAAACATAGAGCAATATGTTCTTCGATACTGGGAAACTGAGTTTGAGCAGTTAAAACCTCAAAAAAACAGAGCTGGAAATAGGATTTACACAAATAAAGATATTCAGCTTATACTTCACATAAAAACTTTGTTAAGAGAACGCAAATACACTATAGAAGGCGCAAAAAAGATATTGGAAAATTATGCACCAGAAAAAGTTTTGCTATCTAGTGAAGTTGAAAGAGAGGTTATTGAGAATGAAGAGCCTCAGAATTCTAAGAGAGAAAAATCATCACTTCAAAATGATCTTGAGGAAATTAAAAGTTTTTTAGAATTATTGGTCTCTAAATTATAAAATTCGGAACGTGGCGCAGTCCGGTAGCGTACTTGAATGGGGTTCAAGGGGTCGCGGGTTCAAATCCCGCCGTTCCGACACCATCGAATGATTCTATTTAAATCTTGTCAAAATATCTGCATAAAAAAATAATTTTCCCAACGTCGTATTTTTTACACTTACACAATTAATTGAAGTTCAAAACTACATATATACCATTTTTATTGCATGGTACTTTAATTAATCAGTGTTGTATATTTGTTGTATAATTTTTTGGAACAATTTACAGGGAGATGATATGAAACTTAATCTATTTAATAAATCGTATTTGTTATTATTTCTGTTTCTAATTACTGAAATTAAGGCTCAATCTGATTTTAAACTTGATTATGAGAAATACATTTTAGCAAATGGTTTGCAGGTAATTCTTCATCAAGACAAATCTGATCCGATCGCAGCAGTAGCAATACAATTTCATGTAGGTTCTAATCGTGAGACACCAGGCAAAACAGGATTTGCCCATTTGTTCGAACACATTATGTTTCAGGAATCTCAGCATGTTCCTCAGGATCAATTCTTTAAGCTAATACAGGGCAATGGCGGAACATTAAACGGTGGAACCTGGCAAGATGGCACTATATATTTTGAGATTGTACCAAACAGCGCTTTAGGGTTAGCTCTCTGGCTCGAATCAGACAGAATGGGATATATGCTGCCTACTGTAACATATGATGCTTTTTTAAATCAGCAGCAAGTAGTACAGAACGAAAAAAGACAGAACTACAATAATCAGCCTTATGGACAAACAAGTTACCTGATTGGTAAGCTACTTTATCCCGAAGGGCATCCATACAATTGGACTACAATTGGTGCACTTGAAGATTTACAGAACGCAACTTTGAAAGACGTTCATAATTTTTATACAAAATGGTACGGACCAAATAATGCTACACTTGTGGTTGCTGGTGATTTTGATGTTAAGCAAACAAAAGAATGGATTGAAAAATATTTTGGCGGGATAAAACCTTCTGCTCCTGTAACACCTTTAAAACCGCAACTGGTTCAACTTGAAACCTGGAAGCGAGCTTCTTACGAAGATTACTTTGCACAGTCACCAGAACTTACTATGCTTTTCCCAACTGTTGAACAGTTTACAAATGACAGCTACGCTTTAGATGTTTTAGCTGATCTGTTCGGAAGAGGAAAGAAATCCCCTCTGTATAAAATTATTGTAGAAGACAAAAAACTCGCTCCATCAGTAATGACATTTAATAATAGCAGCGAAGTTGCAGGTGATTTTAGAATTCGTATTAGAACTTTTCCAAATAAAAATTTAAATGAAGTTGAGAATGCTATTAAAGAAGCATTCACTAAATTCGAACAAGATGGTTTTACAGAAAACGATCTTGCAAGAACTAAAGCTGGAATTGAAACAGGATTTTATAATGGAATTTCAAGCGTACTTGGTAAGGCGCGTCAGCTTGCAAGCTACAATATCTTTTCAGGTTCACCTGATTTTCTTAATACTGATTTGAATAATAGTCTTTCCGTAACTTCCGAAGATGTTTGGAGAGTTTACAACAAGTATATCAAAAATCAGAAGTACGTTATTTTAAGTGTTGTTCCTAAAGGTAAACTTGAACTTGCAGCAGAAAATTCTCAGCCATTTATTATTTCAGGGGATAATATCAAATCATACACTGATGAAGAAAAAATTGCAATAAAAAATCTGCCTGAAAATCTTGTTAAGGTAGAAAATATTGATTCTAAATTTGATCGCTCAAAACAACCATCGAATGGACCTGATCCACTGTTAAAAGAACAAATAATTTGGGACACAGAATTTTCGAATGGGATAAAAGTTTTGGGAATTGAACAAAACGAATTACCTCTTATTGATTTTCAGATTGCTATAAAAGGCGGATTGCTTTTAGATGATATAAATAAAGTTGGAGCTGCTAATCTTGTAAGTAAAATGCTTATGCAGGGTACAAAGAATAAAACTCCATTAGAACTAGAGCAAGCAATAGAAGATCTTGGTTCAAGGATTACAGTTGTTACTACTGATGAAGCCGTTTTAATTAAAGTAAATTGTCTATCAACAAAATTTGCAGAAACATTCAAACTTGTTGAAGAAATTCTTTTTGAACCACGATGGGATGTTAAAGAATTTGATAGATTAAAAAACGAAACTATTGAAGGCATAAAAAGAAATAAAACTTCCGCAAGCACAACTGCGTCACTAGTTTTTTCAAAACTTATTTATGGTGATGAAAATATTATTTCAAAAAACACTGCAGGCACTGAAGAATCCGTTGCCGCATTAACCTTAGATGATCTAAAATATTATTACGCAAAAGGATTTTCACCGCAAAATGCTAACATTACAATTGCAGGAAATATTAATGAAGATAACGCAATTGATATATTTAAAGTATTAGAATCGAAATGGAAAGAAACCGATATATCAGTTCCATTACCAAATAAATTTAATTCACTAAGCTCTTCTAAAGTTTACTTTGTGGATTTTCCGGGAGCTAAACAATCTGAAATTAGAATTGGATCGACGGGATTAGCTTTTACTGACCCTGATTACTTTAAAGCAACAGTTATGAATTACAAACTTGGCGGCAGTTTTAATGGAATTGTTAATTTAATTTTACGAGAAGAAAAGGGATACACGTACGGAGCAAGAACTACTTATACTGGATCAGATTTCCCAGGTTATTTTGTTGCTTCTGCAGGTGTTCAATCAGATGCTACATTAGAATCTGCTCAGATATTCAGAGATGAAATGATAAAATACAGGAATGGTATTTCTACTGAAGATCTTCAGTTTACTAAAGATGCATTAATCAAATCCAATGCTTTACGATATGAAACCATTGGTGCGTTACGTGGAATGTTATCCCAGATTGCTTGGTACAATCTACCGTTTGATTATGTAAAAGATCAGGAAAGACAAATTTCTGAGATGACACTTGAACAGCATAAAACGCTTGCACAAAAGTATATTCATCCAGATAAAATGATTTATTTAATTGCTGGAGATAAGGCAACACAAATGGAAAAATTAAAAGAACTCGGTTTTGGTGATCCAATTCTTCTTGATAAGGATGGAAATATCCAAAGTAATTGATTTGAAACTTTTTTAGCTGAAGTATCATCTTATTAGAGTAATTAATGTTCTGTTATTCTTTAGTTTATTTTTGATAAAAGAGAATGGATTATAAATGAATTTTATAAGTAAGAAGTTAATTGGTATAGTAATAACTATTTTTATAATCTTGGGCTTTCAAGTATTCGCTCAAAATCAGGAAGTTGTTCAATTAAGTATAGTTGAGAAATCGATAAAAGTATATCAAGGGGACCCCATATCGGTTAATTTATCTATTACAGTTAATTCAACCTGGCACATTAATTCAAATAAGCCTAACGATGATTTTCTTATACCAAGTGAAATTACCGCCAAAGGCAGCGGAGTAAAACTTTCTAATATAAAATATCCACAAGCCAAGGACTTAAAATTATCTTTTTCAGAATCGCCTGTTTCGGTTTATGAATCAACATCAAATGCTAAACTTACTTTTATTACCAATGTAAACGCGCCAGTAGGTAAACAAAAAGTTATTGTTACTTTGGATTATCAGGCTTGTAATGATGTTTCTTGCCTTCCTCCTAATGTAACTACTACGGAATTTGAATTAGAAGTTGTTAAGAAAAAAATTGATTCAGAATCTCAATCAAAAATTGTTACTCCTTTTGATACTACAGATAAAGATATAGATTCAGTACAGTCAATAAATCAAGAACCCAAAGTTGAAGATGTAAAAACAGAAGTTTCGAAAGTTGAAAACGGTGATGATAGTTCGATTGCATCTATACTAGAAAATAGTGGAATATTCCTAAGTCTAATTTTTGTTTTCCTTGCTGGATTAGCATTAAACCTTACTCCTTGCGTGTATCCACTTATTCCGATAACAATTGGATACTTTGGCGGACAATCAGAAGGGAAGACCAGCCGTTTAGTAATGCTTGGATTACTTTATATGCTTGGGATGGCTCTTACTTACTCTGTAGTTGGCGTAGTAACTGCACTTAGCGGAGCTGTATTTGGAAGTCTTCTGCAAAACCCAATCGTAATTGTCATAATTTCTTTACTATTTGTCGCTCTGGCACTTAGCCAGTTCGGTGTTTATGAATTTAAACTTCCGGATACCTGGGTAATGAAAGCTGGTGGTGCAAAGGGCGGAGCGTTTGGTGCTTTCTTTATGGGATTAACGATGGGAATTGTTGCAGCTCCTTGTATAGGTCCATTTGTACTCGGACTTGTAACTTATGTTGCAGCTAAAGCGGATCCACTTTATGGATTTTTAATGTTCTTTGTTCTGGCACTTGGGTTGGGATTTCCATACTTACTACTCGCAATCTTTTCCGGAAAAATAAAAAGCCTACCGCGTGCAGGTTTATGGATGGAAGGTGTTAAACATATTTTTGGTTTCTTATTAGTTGGAATGGCGTTTTACTTTTTAGATCCCATTTTACCAAAAACTATCCAAGGTTATGCACTTCCGGTTTTCGGAATTATTGCAGCAATCATTTTACTCTTTGTAGATAAAACCGCAAATGATGCAAAGGGCTTTAGAATATTTAAAATTGTTTTTTCATTGATCGTCCTTGCTATTTCAATCTATGCTCTGATTCCATCCGAAAAACTTGAACCTGAATGGAAAAAATTCAGTATAGAAAATTATGAGGCATCACTCAATAACAACGAAAGAATGGTAGTAGATTTTTACGCTGATTGGTGTATTCCGTGTAAAGAATTAGATGCATTAACTTTTTCTGATAAACGCGTGTTAAAGGAATTCGAGAGATTTACTGTTTATAAGGTTGATATGACAAAAAATAATGAAATAAATGAATCACTTAGAAAAAGATTTAGTGTAATTGGAGTGCCGACCGTTCTTATTATTGATTCAAAAGGAAACGAGATAAAAAGATTAACCGGATTTGTAAATGCTGATGAGTTTTTATCTATGGTGAAAGATGTGAATTGAATCAGCAAAGAATAATATTAAATTAATCATAAGGGAGTTTATGCTCCCTTATTTTTTACATTCCCTCATCAAGCCTTGTCTAAAGCTTAATTAATATTTTTTCCGTAAAAATAAAAAAAAGATATTTTTTGATTAGATTTGGTTATATAAGTTTAATCAAGTAAAACAGCCTGTGAACAGAAAGACAATAATCAAAATATCAATTGCTTTATTTACTACAGCTATACTTTATTCGTTTCAAATAATTCCAAATTCATTTGATTCTTTTTTTACTTCTTCATTTAATAAAATTTCAGGTGAAAGTGAGCCGGATTCCTCTATTGTAATTATTCATATCACATCACAGGATATTGAACAGTTAGGACCCTGGCCAATTAAAAGAAGTTATTATGCGCTGCTTCTTAATAGACTCTCATTGTTAAAAGTTAAAAAAATTGGGTTAGAAGTATTTTTGAGTGCCAAGTTTGTTTCGCAGGCTGTTTATGATAACGTCCTTCAAAGGGCTATTAACAATGCAGATAATGTAGTTTTAAGTTCGCTTGCGGGTAGTTTAGAAGAGCGAGACAATATTTTTATAACAGATTCACTTAGTTTCCCAACTCCCAAATTAATTGATGAACAAATTCCAACCGGTCATATAAATATTATTCGAAATCATGGAATTGAAATTCCACTGCAAATATCAAATCGAACTTCCAAAGAAAATGCATTTAGTTTTAGTTTGATTGATGAGAAAAAAGATTATCCTAAAAAAATTAAGATTAATTTTATCTCACAATGGACTAAGTTTAAGAATTATTCATTGGTTGAATTTTTTCAGTTGATGCAAGAAAATAATCCTGAACTTATGGAACTAAGAAACAAAATTGTTTTAGTTGGCATAAGTGATCCTCAATTATCTTCAGTATTTGAAACAAACTTTGACGAACAATTACCAGGTGTTGCGCTGCATGCTTTTGCATTAGATAATCTTTTAAAAGAAAGATTTATAAATGATACTTATTATTATTGGTCAATGTTTGCTTTTATTTTTATTGTTTTTGCATTTGTAATATTATTTAAAAGTAAATCAAGTGTGTTCAGTTATTACATAATGATATTCTCATCTACTCTTTTATTGTTTTATTTACTTTATAGATTATTCTACATCGAATTATCATATTCATTTCTGATTATACCATTAACTTTTGTCCTGATCGCAGATATATATTTCAAACTTATTGAAAATAGAAATCAGTTAAAGGGATATTATAATGAGGCAGAATTATTCAAAAAACTTTTAACTGAAAAAGAAAAAGAACTTTCTCACTTGCAGAATGATGCTGATCTATCATCACAGCTGAACAGCGGACAATTGTTAGAAAAAATTGAAAGTTTAAAAGAAGACATTCAAAAATTAAAGTATAACGAAAATGATCAGGTTGCCATTGAAGATAATGAAATAATTAGCGAACAGAATTTTTTAGGTTTGGTATTCCGATCAACCGAAATGAAAAATGTTGTTGAACTGATTAAAAAATCTGCACCTACTGATGCAACTATATTAATAACCGGTGAAAGCGGAACTGGAAAAGAACTAGTAGCTAAAGCAATACACACGCTGAGTAAAAGGGGAAATAATAAGTTTGTTGCTGTTAATTGCGCCGCACTTACAGAATCACTTTTAGAAAGTGAGTTATTCGGACACGTGAAAGGTGCATTTACAGGTGCTGTTGCAGATAAAGCCGGAAAATTTGAAATTGCAAATAATGGTACAATATTTTTAGATGAGATTGGCGAAACAACAGAAAATTTTCAGGTTAAACTACTGCGTGTACTTCAATCAGGGGAGTATGATAAAGTTGGATCCATAAATACTGCATTTACTGATGTGCGTGTTATTTCTGCAACTAATAAAGATCTCAAACAATTAATTAAAGAGAAAAAATTCAGGGAAGATCTTTATTACAGACTAAATGTAATAAATATTAATATTTCACCTCTGCGTGAAAGAAAAGAAGATATAGAATCGATTGCAAGATATTTTTGTGAAAGTGATGATAAAAAATATAAACTATCATTAGCAGCCCTTAAATCATTAAATGATTATGATTGGCAGGGAAATGTAAGAGAATTAGAATCAGTTATTAAACGTGCAAAGGTTTTTTGTGAATCAGAAAACAGAGGTCTAATCCAGCTAAATGATTTACCATCTGAAATTGTAAAAAGTGTTAAATTAAATTTTGAAGATCTGGTAATCCAATCATTAAGAAATAAAAAGTTTTCTCATTCTTCAATTAACGAAACCGCAAGAGAACTCGGTAATGTTAGCAGAACTTTAGTTGCAGAAAACTTTAGGGGATTATCATTAAAGATATTGGTTGATAATAATTTTGATGAAACTAAATCGATACTTTCTATTACAGAAGAAGAGAGCGAAGAAGTATTAGTGCGAGTAAAATCTAAACTTGATACCTGGCTTGTAAATATTGGCAAAGACGTTGAGCCATATAAAAATTTATCATTTGACGAAATTAAATTAAAACTAAATTCAAAGTATAAAAACCTGCCGCAAAAATATCATACGTATCTTGATGAAGTAATAAAGAATATTATTAAAGAATCTTAGTCGATTTATTTATTTACTTCCATTTGGTCTCAGTTAACGAATTAATTATTGAGCGTGGTCGAAATATGATTTTATATCTTAATTGGCAGACTAATTTTTAATAAGTTTTTTATTTATCTGTTCAGTTTTATCATCAACATAATTTTTTTGATCATTAGTTAAAGTCAGCATTTTAATTTTAGAGTATTCATCATAAGCTTCCTCATAAAGTCCCATACCGAATAAAATATCTGCAAAATAAATTCTGGTTGCTGCATCTTTTTTTGTATCCGGATATTTACGATATACTTCTTTAGCCGCAATAATAGCTGATTCTTCCATACCATTTTCTGCAAGCTGTTTAGCTCCGCTCAGTCTCTTCATTCCAAAATCATTGGATTTTAAAGTGGTAAGAGTTTCTTCAGAAACCTTGTCTCCATAAACTCCCGTGTTGTCAGATTTTTCATTCCCCTTTTTTCTTGGAACATTCATTACATTTTCCATAGCCAATGCAAGTATTAATTCATCCAAGGACATCTTTTTTATACTTGATACAGTAACTGCTGATGATTCTTTTAATGTAAACGATATCTCATCGTTTTTAATAACTACGAATGAACTTTTATCCGTACTTACAACAACATTTTCATCTAAGATCATTTTAGGTTTTAATTGCTGCCAGGTTGAATTATTACTCGATAACATTTTAACATTGCCGCTAACTTTCTCCACTTGAAAAGTCTGGGAGTAAGATATCGCAGTAAAGATTAATATTGCTAATAAATAATTTTTCATTTGATATACCTTTAAATATTAGTAAACATCTATTATTTGCACTTCGCCTTTAACTAAGCCGAAGTTGTTAATTGCCTCGGCTTGAAATTTATCTGAGGCGATGGTCCATGCACTTTCAAAATCTGATAGGGAAGTGGTCTCAATTGGAATCCAAACTTCATCATCACCGAACTCATTTTTTCTAATAAAATATTTAGTGTCATTTTCCGAAATCAATGATGCTTGATTTGGCGACAGTTTAGTATTAAACATAATATTAACATGACGTATAGTTGGATTAATTCGATAGTCAACTAACGCAGTTTCAATACCGATACTTTCCAGTAAAGAACTGTAGCATACACTCAAGTCATCACAATCGCCGCCCTTTAATTCTAATGTTTGATTTGGATACTGAACATATTCTGAAGAAGCCCGCGGATCAGAAGTATATGTTAGATTTTCAATAAATGAATTAAAAATAATTTTTGCTTTGTAAAAAACAGATAATGCATTTGCTACCGTATCGATTTCAGTTTTATACTTTGCTAAAATTGATTTTGAGTATTTAACAGAAAAATCCATATCACGTTGAATGAAATATCTTAAATTATTAACATTTCCATCCCAGGCATTTATACCATTCACAAGCAACGCTTTTTGATATTCGTCATCGAAGTCATCATTTATAGTCATCAGATAAAAATTCGCATAAGTAATTTCAGGATTTGCTCCGGTATAGTTTTCAGAAATAACGGCATAATAATTTACTTCGCTTGTATCGTATGGTGGAATTGAAACTATTGGTGACTGAAGTTTATCTTCACTAATTCCAGCTATAATCATAAAAGGTTTAACATCCATTTTTTCGTTTGTAAGATTAACTACTTTTGCGGTTGCCACAGGGCTATCAATGTATTTATCATTTAATGCGGGATAAATATTTTGTTTTATTTCTACTCCAAGAAATTTTACACGCTGTTCTACAAGTGTGTTTAGTTTGAAGTTTGTAGTTAGAAGAAGTTTATCATAACTGTATTTATTATTAATGATATTTGAAATGCCATTAGTTTTAAAGTCTGAGTAGCTGCCGGTTGAATTTCTATCACTAAAATAATTTATGTACGTCAATGATAAATCAAAATATTTTGATGTAAATATCATTGAAGGAATCGCTCCCGCTAAAAATGGTTCCTGTTCATTATCATGAAATGCTGAAACTGCAAACCCAAGTTTATTTTTATTCAAATCAAACAGATACGACATTCCACCTAAAAATGAGTTATTAGTTTCCAAATTAAGATTCAAATTAAAATTCTTTGAAGGCGAGTAGTTTACGCCTGCAAAAAGGGCTTTATCTGTTCTGATTTCAAAATCAGAATTATCTTCATTAGTAAATTCACTATTAAATGTTAGAAGATTTATCGAACCCAAATTGATAACTAATCTATCTAAAGGTTTCCAAACGACACCAATATCAGTTTTCCAAAGTTCAGAATAATCTTCCTCAGTTTCTCTTACAAAATAAATAGTATCAGAAAATATTGCAGTTACATTTTCATTTGTAAAATCCTGTTTAAAATATCGTACATTAAATCCAACACTTAAATCACTGTTGATTCTATATGAATAACCTGCTCCAAAAAGTTCTTTATAAAGAAATCTTGATTCCAGGGTAATTGGCTCAGAATTGTTGTAAGGAATTGCCTCACCGGATTTAAATATAAATTCTTTTTGATATCCGGGTGTGTATCTGAATGAAATAAAATGCGACCCAAATGTCTTTGCTGCTGTTATCTGATATAAATTACTTGTAACCGAAGATGCAAACTCACCGCCATAAGTAAATGAAAAACCCCAATCTTTTACGACTGAATAATTAGAAATATTATATTCATAAGAATTTAAAGAGGTAAATGATTCCTCCGACAATCCATACATACCATTAAGCCCAAAAGATGTTTGTCCAGACACAGATACAACTGTGAGCATAATAAAACCTATTATGAAGAATATTCTCAAGGAATCTCTACAATAATTGTGTGAATGCTTTGTGAACTAACATAAAGCTCAGTATTCTGAACTTGTGTAAGCTTATCATACTTTCTTATAAACGAAATGGATATTTTGTTAAACCTATCTCTAGGAATATTTTTTAAAATGGAATTTGGAATAACAAGACTACCATCATCTTTTGTTTTAATCCTGAAGAAAGGAAAAACCTGTTGATTTGAATTTCTTACTCCGCCAAGTATGATTGAAAAGTTATTTACATTATCACCTTGCCAGGTTAAATCAGCTCGAATATTATTTTGATTTGGTAATCTCACAAGTTTAACATTACCCGTGATCTCTTTTGGAGTGATAATATCAAAGCCGGAAGAAGGGCCTATAAATGGATTGTATGCAAATGAAATGGTAGAATTGTAAGGAAAAATAAAAGGATCATTGAAAGCCCTGCCGTTAATATTGAACAATTCATATTTTTTCCCTAAAACGGTGTCAATCAGGACTCCAGCTTCTCTATATCTAACTCGATAATTTGTTAACCTTGCTGTTACATCGTTAAATTTTATTATGCCCGGTACGATAGTATTGTAACCAATAATATTTCCTTGTGGTGATCGGAATGGCTTTGTCCTGTCAAATAAAAATGTTAATGCAGTTGAGATGTTATCTGTTCTTCCATCGCGCGTAAGTTTAATTCCACTTACCGAAATAATACTTGCGTAGTTTTGAACAACTTCAGTAACACCAGTTGTATCAAAGCCGTTTGAATAATACTCATTCTCAAGATCTTTACCGATTATTTCTACTTCAAGGTTATCGGATTCGTTTGGATCATTAATAAGTTCGGTCGGTCCGGGTGTATCACATCCATAATAAATGAAAGCACCAAGCACTGTTATATATAAAAATATTTTTTTCATTTGTTTAAACTTACAATTACTTAATAGTTTTTCAATTTTATTTTAATAATTCAATAAAATAAACAAACCCAATTTCTGTTGGAAACTGGGTTTGTAAAAGTCCAACTTAATTTACGGTCTAACAAAGTAGGGCATACCCCAAGATTCCATTTCAACCGGTGTAGCATCATCAAATACAACCTGCTTTGGCATAGCATTGATAATTGCGTGAAAGAATCCTGGATACTGATGAGATCTATAAGTTTGCTCATA
>Ga0172371_10007683_pt1 | contig 15275 bp, 14 predicted proteins | sample Lak12m_FD_114543 | JGI IMG/M metagenome (GOLD analysis project Ga0172371, IMG submission 114543) | Freshwater microbial communities from Kabuno Bay, South-Kivu, Congo - kab_022012_12m | ecosystem: Environmental > Aquatic > Freshwater > Lake | place: Democratic Republic of the Congo: South-Kivu... | reverse complement strand
GCCGGAGTCGCTGGCTTTTTGGAGGGGAGCGATCATGGCTTCTTTGTCAACGGGGGCGAGGAAGAGGAAGTTCAAATCGCCGCGGGCGACCATTGCGTCGAGCATGGGGGTCTGGACGGTGGCATTCCACTGGTCGGGGATTTGGACGACCAGTTCAACGCCCAGGTCAGCGGCGGCTTGCTGAGCGCCGCGCTGCATGGTGAAATAGAACGGATCCTGCACGCCAGCCAGGAAGCCGATCTTGTAGCCTTTACTCGCCGCCGGTTGGGCGGGGGCTTCGGTTGCGACCGGCGCCGGAGCTTCGGTCGCTACTGGGGCTTCAGTCGCGGCGGGCGCGGGAGCTTCGGTGGCAGCCGGCGCTTCAGTTTGCGCGGGCGCGGGGGCTTGGGGTTCCTGCGGGGCGGCAGTGGGAGCGGCTGGGGCGCACGCGCCGAGCAGCATCGAAAGGGCCAGTAGCAGGCTCAATAGTCCAGTAATTCTCTTGGTATTCATCGTAATCCTTCTCCTTAGGAGTAAAAAAATGGTGTTATGGATGTTGCAATAGAAACCACTGGTTTGATTGGATATGGTTTTGGTGTTCTTTCTCCTTTCGCAAATGGACATCCGAATTGAGACTGTTTTGTAAGCTTCATTTTGGTTGTTAATCATGTTAGCACATATATTTGCGTTTGTCAAGGATTTATTGTTTGAACTCGAACTTATTTATACTATTTGTTGTTGACTTAGAACATTATTGAGGGTATAATTGCTGGAATATGTTCGAATTAACAAGATGATGGGTGCAATATGGCGAATCAAGAACGTCTGAACCAGATCATCCAGCTCATTGATGAGAGTGGTTTTTCGTCTGTGGGTGAATTGAGTAAATTGCTCCACGTTTCGGAGATGACGATCCGGCGTGATCTGGAGCAATTGGACGCTCAAGGGCGCTTGCAGCGCACTTATGGCGGCGCTGCCTCGCTGCGCGCCAGAGGCGCGGGCAGCGCTGACCCCGTTCTGTCAGAGCCGCGTACTGTGCCGCTCATGGAACGGGTTGACGTGATGATCGCCACAGCCTTGAATCCGAAGTATGATGGGCTGTTGTTAGATCGAATTGGGTCTAAAAAAGTTATCCCGATTGTGGCCGAATCCCTGTCCATCGGCGATGAAACGACCGTTGTAGCTGTGGATAACTACCAGGCTGGCGTCGAGTTAGGGCATTGGGCTGCACAATATGCGTTGGAGCATTGGGATGGGCAGGCGCATATCCTGGATTTAACCTATTATCTGGCGAATACGCAGACGCGCAGCCGTGGTTTTATTCATGGGATCATGCAAGTTTTGCCCTGGGCGGAGGTGGCGCTCTCGCTTGACGCCCAATCCCGTTATGATACCGCCTACCGGCTGACGCGCGATGCGTTGACGGTGCACCAGCAGATCAACATCATCTTTGCCATCAACGATATTATTGCCTGGGGGGCGATCAACGCCTGTAAGGACATGGGAATTGACCCAGACCGGTTGATTGTTTTGACGTTTGGGTTGGAGGGCAATACCCTGAAGGATGCCTTACAACAGGGGCTCTTCTGCAAAGCGGGCCTGGCAATGTTTCCAGAAATCGTTGGTTCGGTGTGCATTGAAGCGGCAGTAGCCGCCTATAATCACCGCCCGCTGCCGGCGCAATTGACCACTCCCCACGCGATCTTGACGGCTGAAACCCTGCCCGAGATTTACCAGTATGCTGAACAGGATTGGGAGTTGCGCTGGGATGTGGCGACTCGGCAGTATCCTATGCCGCTGCCAGTTGAGCTTGAGCAGGCGAAGCGGAATGATAAAATTCCGCGCCGGATCGGTTTCATCGTTCCGTTTGGCGAGCATGAATGGTACCAGAGCCTGGTGAAAACTATGCGCGCCTACTCCAAGCGCCTGGGGTGCGAATTTGAGATTATTGATGTGCACCAGAGCCTGAAAGATGAAGTAGATTTAACCCGCCACGAGATCGCGCGCGCCGCCGCCAGTATGGTCGCGGAGGGCAGCGTGATCTTGATTGACGGTGGGCCGCTGGCGGCCTACCTGGCCGAAGCGTTGCTGGAAAAGCAAGGCATCACGGTCATCACCAATGCAATCCCGGTGTTTGAAATCCTGCGCGCCAATCCCGCGATCATGATCATCTTGACTGGCGGCGCCTATCGCTTTAGCAGCCAGGCGCTGGTCGGTCCAACCGCTGAGGGAGCGTTGCGCGAACTGCGCGCGGATAAGCTATTCTTGACCGTAACCGGCGTCAGCCTCGATTTTGGCCTTTCACATACGAATATATCCGAGGTGACGATCAAGCAGGCGATGATCCGCTCGGCGCGCGAAGTCATCTTGCTGGCCGATCATACCTTTTTTGGTCAAAATTCGGTCATCCAGGTCGCTTCGCCCACTGTAGTGCATAAATTGATCACCGATGATGCGCTGCCTGCCAGCGTGCGCCTGGAGCTGACAAAGCTGGGGATTGAGATTATCCTGGCTAACGCTTAGCGGTCGTTAGATTTGGCGAAACGAGTTTCGCCGCGATACTTGTTTCGCCGCGATACTTGTTTCGCCAAAGAACCGCTTTTCGATAAAATCGGCGATGCTGGCTGCATCGTTGAGGTCGAATTGAGGTACAGTAGTTTCCAGAGGGGTATCGGTGGCGACCGCCGCCAATTGCTCTGCGCTTGAGATCAATTCCAGACCGCTGGCGAGGCGCACCACTTCCAGAGATGGTTTGGCCGCGCGTTTGAAACCTTCCGTCAGGATCAGATCAACGGTTGGTTGAGCGGGAGCGATGACGCTTTCGATGATTTCGTCCAGCGATAACTCATGCTCTAACTGGCGGATGGAGGCCAGCCGGTCTGGCGCGGCGATGACGACATGATCGCTGCCGGCGCGGGCATGCCGCCAGGTATCCTTACCCGGCGCGTCAATCTCGAAGCCGGCGTGGAAATGATGCTTGATTGTCGCCAGCCGGTAGCCCCGCCGTTTCAATTCGGGAATAAGCTTTTCCAATAAGGTGGTTTTCCCACAGCCCGATTTGCCAACGAGAGATAGAATGGGGATCGGCACGTTATGCTCCTGGATTATCTTGTTCGAAATAACTGGCAGGTAAACCACGGCCAGTTGTGGGTATTAATGACAAGAAGCCGCTTGTTTAGGGCGGCTTCTTGCTGCGCTACGGCAACCTAAAACTTACTGAGGAGGGCTGCCGCAGCGCATCGTAAGGTACTACTACCATCTAACATCGTGGCAACACCTCCTCTCCTTTAGGATAGCAGAGGTGGATGATTGGCTCATCCGAATGATAGCGCTAGTATCACATAGATTGTGACGCTTGTCAATGCTGACCAGATTGGTCTGGTTTAGAGGCAGGCGCTGCTCGCTGGTTATTCGCTGGCGCGGTTATCGTAGCTATGCCTCCAGTAGCCAGTCTTGCAGCGGTTCGGTCGAGCGCACGATGTGCATCCCGGCCGCGGCAAACTGGCGGAAGGCCGCGTCGGCCTGTTCCGTGTAATCTACGACGCCTGGCACGACGACTGGCGAGGTGCAATCCTCTAAGAGAAAGACTTTTTCGACCAGTCGCTCATTGTGAATCAGCAGATCGTTAAGCAGGTCGTTGATCGTCCAGGCAACGCAATGGCTCTTGGCCTGTCCGGCGATCAACACGGCGTCGAAAGCTTCCAATTCTTGAATAAAGCGGTGATTTTCCTCGGCGATCGGTTGCCCAGCCGGCCCATCCAGCACTTCGGGATCAATGGCGGAGTAATGTTCGGTAAGAGGGTTATCCCCTTTGATCTGAAAATCGGTCTGGCTGGCGCGGGCAATCGTATGGAAAAAGATCGCTTCTTCTACCGCCGGCGCCAGGGCGTGGCCGACGCTGCCCAGCATGGCATGATAAGGCCAGACGGTCAGGTCATACTTCTGGCGCGCTTTAAGCTCGCCAGCATAGTGCAACAGATGTTGCTGCCCGAAGTCTGGCGTGATATTCAGGCTGGCGGCAATGGCGGGATTGAACTTCCAACGTCCCTGTAAAATATCCTCGTATGAAATCAGCGTCAGCGGAGCGGGGTTTTGGCCTTGCTCATCTACCAGGAAGATCGGGTGAAAGATTTGCATGGCAGTGTGGGTATCCAGGGTGGCGGTGATGTGCGTGATGCAGGCCAGGTTGCGATAGATGAATTCGCACAGGCGGCGGTTATCGTCCACTGCGCCGTTTCCAGAGCGACCGGCGACAAACAGCTCGAAGCCGGGGATGCAGAAGGTGTTTTGCACATCAATGACGATCAGGGCGACTTTAGGACTATCTTGCGCGGCCGGGGGAACGTGGAAGCGGCGCGCCCATTCGAGCGCTTCAGCGGCGCGTAGGCTATACTCAACTCGCCAAATATCGCCCACTTTGGCTGGATCGTAATGCGGCGGCAATGGTAAAGCATGCGGGCGGTTCATGGGCTGCGTCTTAATCGTGGGCATGGCTATCCGGTGTGCCAAAACCGGCCGCGCCGGGCAATTTATCCGCCAGTTGTTCGGGTTTATGGATCAAGATTGGCAAATGCTGGGGGCAGATCCAGCAGGTATTATTCTGGTAGCGTAGCAGCATTAAGACAACTTCATCGGAATTACGTTCACAATAGATACATTTTTCTTCGGGGTTATTCATGGATGGCTCCTGTTGGGTATTTTATCGGATTGCGAGATTCGGAATTCTTGTGTAGCGGCTACTTCGAGCGTGAGCGGGCATGCGTACGTTTGGTCTCTTGAGGCGCGGTTCCGCCGGTATAAGTTGGCACGGTGATAGCCATGATCCGGCATAACCGCCGATCCAACATGCGGCTCAAGATGCGGGCGTCCATTTCTTCGAGCTTTGTAGCCGTTGTAATGACGGTCGGCATTTCCGCATTATAGCGGTAGTTGATTAATTGCAGCAGTTTCTCTTTGGCCCAGGGTGTGGCGGCATGGGTATTCAGGTCGTCCAGGATGAGCATATGCGCTTTGCGCACTTCTTCGAAGCGTTGATCCAGCGAGACGGCGCTGTTGGGGCTGAAGGTGGAGCGCAGGTGATCCAGGAAATCGGGTATGCCGACCATGATGGGCAGGTCGCCCACGTCTTCCCGATAGTGGCCTATGGCGGCGGCCAGGTGAGTCTTGCCGCAGCCATACGGACCCATGATCACCAACCAGCCGCGTGGGTTTTTAGCAAATTCGATGGCAGCGTTGAGCGCTTTTTCCAGGCTGCTGAGATGATCCGCATTCAAGTTCTCGTTTTTACGCAGCTCAAAGTTCGCAAAGGATAAATGGGGCAGGTTTTGCAGCGAGGAGACCTCGGAATGTCCGAACTCGCGAGTGGGGTCGCGATGGTCGGTGGCCAGGATGCGCACGCGAGTGACCAGCTCCGGGTCGCTCAGGCGAGAGGCGATGCGGTCATCTAAATCCTGCTCGAGATAATTGGTTGTCACGACCAGCGGCAGTTTGTTGATGTAACGGTAATTCAAGACCTGGAACAATTTTTCCTGCGCCCAGGTCGTGGCGTTCTGGGTGCCGAAATCATCCAGGATTAGTAGCGGGGCGGAGCGGATTTGTTCGAAGCGCTGCTCAAAAGTCGCCTCTGGATCGTGATAGGCGAAGCGCAAAGTGTCCAACAAATCTGGAACGGTGATGAACAGCGTTGGAACGCCCAGGCGGACGGCAAAATTAGCGATGGCGGCTGCCAGGTGGGTCTTGCCGCAGCCAAAACCGCCTTGCAGCAGCAACCAACCGTTCAGGCCGCGAGCGTAGATTTGCGCCTGGTTGAATGCTTGCTCCAATGAATCAGCCTGTTTGGGCAGCAAACCGACGCGGCCGCGCGGGATAAAATTCTCAAAAGTCATGTGACTCAGTTCGTCCAGATGGCTCAATTCAAACAGCCGTTGGCGAACCCGCTGGCTTACCTGACTCTGGCGGCAGTCGCAGACGCGCAGCTTCCCAAATTCTGGATGTCCAACCGGCACGTCCAGGCGCAGGTAACCCACCCCGTGGCATAATGGGCAATTTGCATCGCCGGGCAGGTCGTTCACGGGTTGAAAAACCGGCTCAGTGTTCGATGAACTCGGAGTACTTGCCTTCAACGTATGACTGGCCAGCTTCAGGAGAGTCTGGTCTATCTTTTGGCTTGTCTTTTTCGCCATGCTTACCTTCTCGGCGCCATCTTTCCAGAATGGCGGTGATATAGCGCAGGTTGCGGATGTTTTTCTCCACTGCGATGCGAATTGCTTCCTCGATCCAGGGCAGGGGATATGTCGCCTCGGCTTCTTTCAATCCATCGGCGATCAGCGGGGCGAGCGGACCGATATTTTCTTCATACAGGCGGAAGATATTGGGCGGTTCAATCACTTCCAGTACGGGTTGCTGCGCGCCTTCCACCAGACGCCAACTTCCATTTTGGATGGCGCGCAATGCGGCGCGGCCTTTGGGAGAATTCAAGAAATAGACGCTCTGCATCCCTGCCTCAAAATCCAGGCTGGCTTGCAGCAGCACACCGCGGGCGATGGCCTGTTCCAAAGCTGCTTCAACGGCAGCCTGCGCCGCCTCGGGCGTCGCGCCCATGCCCGCCATAAACCCGGCGTCAGAGACGATATCGACGTGGCGCAGGTAACGGAATGCGCCTTCCAGGTGATCCAGGCGCCAGAAGATGTACAGGATCAGCTTAAGCTCGTCCAGGTGGTCGAATTGCGGCAGCAAATCGGTGAAGAACGGGCCGGGCAGCGGGGTCAGGCGGACTTTGCCATCCGGGAAGCCTTTAAAGTCGGGCATGGCTGATTTGTCTTATCTGTCGCATAGCCGTTTAGGAGAGGTTGACCTGGTACGTGGCGGCATTTTCAAACTTGGCGATCTGGCTGCGAAAGACCAGTTCGACGACGCCGGTAGGACCGTTACGGTGTTTCGCGATCTTGATTTGAGCCAGATTCTGCTTCAAGGTGTCTTTTTCGTACAATTCAGGCCGGTGAATGAACATCACGATATCGGCGTCTTGCTCCAGGCTACCGCTTTCTCGCAGGTCGGATAACACCGGCTCTTTATCCGCGCGTTGTTCGATCGCCCGCGAGAGTTGCGCAGCCGCCAGCACTGGCACGTTCAATTCACGCGCCAATACTTTCAGGTTACGGGAGATGTAGGAGACCTCTTGAACGCGGTTTTCCGAACGCACGCCGCTACTCATCAATTGCAAATAGTCCACCAGGATCAGGTCAAGCTGAAATTCCAGATGCAGGCGGCGACACTTGGTGCGCAATTGCAGCGGCGTCAAGGCGGGGGTATCATCGAGAAATATAATCGAATCGCTCAACACTTCGATAGCCTGGGTAAAGAGCGGCCATTCATCGTCATTCAACCTGCCAGTGCGCAGGCGTTGCGAATCGATGCCGGTTTCCTGGGCGATCATGCGCTGCACCAGTTGCTCGCTGGACATTTCCAACGAAAATACTGCCACGTGCTTCTTGTATTTCTGGGCTGCGTTCTTAGCCGCTGAGAGCATAAAAGCGGTCTTACCTGAACCCGGGCGGCCAGCGACGATCAGCAGATCGGATGGTTGCAAACCACCCAACAGACGATCCAAATCGAGGAAGCCGGTCGGGACGCCCATGCTTTCCAAGTCGCGCCCCGCCAGTTCAACAAGGTGATTGGAGTAATCGTTGATCACATCGCGAATCGCGCGCAGGTCATGCGTGATACGCCGTTCGCTGACGCTGAAGACCGCTTTTTCGGCTTCATCTATCACCGATTCGACGCTCGATTCCTGGCGGTAAGCCAGCTTGGCGATTTCGTTAGCGGCGGTCAACATGCGGCGGCGGATGGCGGTCTCTTCCACGATATGCCCATACGCCTCAGCATGGAGCGAGGTGGGGACGTTGTTGATCAGGGCGGTTAATTGGGCGGGGCCGCCGACCTCGGCTAACTGGCCTTGTTGCTCCAGTTCCTGGGAGACGGTCAGAAAATCAATCGGCGTGCGACGATCGTGCAAACGGGAGAAGGTTTCCCAGATCCAACGGTGGCGGTGAATGTAGAAATCGTCGGCGCGCAGGAAGCTGGCCACATCATAATAGGCTTCGGGGTTGATCAGCACCGATCCGATGACCGCCTCTTCAGCCTCGCGGCTGTGAGGGATGATCTGGGGGGCAGGGCTATTTTCGATAGGTGGAGGTGTGTCCATGGTTTGGAGATGAAAAACCGGGGCGCAGGACAAAAGCCCGGCGGACCCCGGCTCATTCGTTTAAGTCTGAGGCCTAATGGTCTTTGTCTTCGTTTGGTTCATCATCTGCGGGCGAGTCGTCTAAATCTAAGCCTTCCAGGAAATCCTGAAAAACGGATAGCCGGTCTTCTGAACTTTCGCCGGCCGGCTCTGCATCAACCGGTTTTTCCAGACTGCCTGGCTCATCCGCGGGCTGATCTTGCAAGCCTTCCTCCGGGATGATGCCGGCCGAATCCATCACAGCGCGTGCTACCAGGATGGGAACATGGGCGCGCACGGCGATCGCCAGCGCATCGGAAGGCCGCGCGTCAATACTGAGCAGGTTGCCGTCTTTTTCGACGACAATGTTGCCGAAAAAAGTGTCGTCGCGCAGGGCGACCACTTCCACGCGCAGCACGCGCGCGTCTAAGAGCTGGATCACATTCGTCAATAAGTCATGCGTCAAGGGGCGCGCCACTTCCACTTCCTGCAGCGCGATGGTTATGGACTCGGCTTCATAAACACCGATCCAGATTGGCAGATAGCGTTCGGCGTTTTTTTCGCGCAGAATCACAATTCGTTGTTGTGACATCAAGCTGACCCGGATACTGTCTATGATTACTTCTAACATATCAGACATTAAAAAACCTCCGCAACCGCTACATTCTGCCGTTCACGCATCTATTGATCCGTGTGGCTGGCAGATTGTATTTTAACATGGGATGGCGGATAATCAAGCCTGAATAATTTTCCCTATGAATGTTAAAGAAAATTTGGCGGGGAATCGGTTGCAATTATTTAAGATTCTAGTTATAATTTCACTATCAACACTAAAGGAGAGAGCGGGGCAACCGGTCTGGGTGTCTACGGTTTGTCCACAAAGCGACCATGCTGAAGGCCAGAATTTTATGGATTGAGGGCAAACGAGGCGAAAGCCCATCTTTTGTCCCAGGTTTACGCAAGAAAGGCATTATCGTTGAGATGGTATCTTCTGGGGAAGAGGCGTTAGCGCGCCTGCTGGATTTTGACCCGGATCTGGTCGTTCTCAATGCCGCCTCTTTACGCACTTCCGGTAAGCGCACCAGCCGTTACCTGCGCGCCAGAGCGCAAGGCGCGCCAATCCTGGTCATCCTGGCTGCCGATCAACCCGTTTCCACCGATCCCAATGTGGACGTCAGGTTGAGTCTACCATTTACCCCGCGCAAACTGCTCAACCGGATCAAGCCGTTTATTCCTGGGGATAGCGAGAATATGTTGCATGTTGGCCCATTGCGGTTAGACCTGGAGCGCAAACGAGTGCGCTGCCAGGGTCGCGAAGCGACGCTCACGCCGCGCCTGGCGCTGCTCTTAAAGATGTTCCTGGAACACCCGGGCGAGGTGATCGAGCGCGGGCGCCTGTTCCGTGAAATTTGGAGCACCGAATATACCGGCGATACCCGCACGCTGGACGTGCATATCAGTTGGCTGCGGCAGGCAATCGAAGAAGACCCACGCAAGCCGCGCTTCCTTAAAACGATCCGCGGCCTGGGTTATCGCTTCGATATCTAGCCGATCCATCTGTTCCGCAGATCAAGGCTCGCCGTAGGTCTTGAGCGTCTCCAGATAATATTCCGGCAAGCCGATATCGAAGCGCTTCCCATCCATAATCAACCCCTGGAAACCATCCTCCTGGCGCAGGCGATCTAAAGCGGAGGTCAGTTGAAACTCGCCGCGCTCGCGCACATTATTCTGAATGTGCTCCTCCAGATATTCGAAAATTTGGGGTTTGATAATATATTGACCGAAAATCGTCAGGTACTCGGCCTCCGCAAGACCCGGCACGCGTAGATTGGAGCGGGCGTAATCGGCGGTGGGTTTTTCGGCGAACTCGGTCACGTTTAGCAATCGCTCTGGCTCGATCCACACCCCGGCCACGGTGCCGAAATTGGCAATTTGCTCCTCGGGCGTGCGGCGCAGACCGACCAGGTTGAAGCCATGTTGCTGGTAAGCCTCCAACATCTGCTGCGAGCAGGATTTATCCGTATTGGAGCGGTACAGGTGGTCGCCGAGCATCAGCAGGAATGGCTCGCCGCCGATGGCTGCGCGCGTGCAATAAATGGCATGTCCGAAGCCCTCCTGGGTGGTTTGCGTCACGAAGGTGACATGCCGGCCCATATCCAGGATGCGGCGGGAATAATCCTGGAAGTGGCGCGGCAGCTTGTTGAAATTCTCGATCGTGATCTGGTCTTTGAAAAAGGATTGAAATTCTTCCAGATCGTGTTCCTGCACCACGATGATGACTTCCTCGATGCCAGCTTCCAGAGCTTCCTCCACGATCAGCAGGATGGCCGGTTTGGCGATTCCATCCCGGTCAATGATCGGGAACAGCTCTTTTTTAGTCGCCTTGGTGGCAGGGAAAAGCCGCGTGCCAAAGCCGGCGGCCGGGATGACCGCCCGGCGCACTTTCAGGCTGGGGCGCAAGGTGAGCTTGAGCGCCTGCAAGCCAAGCTCCTGGTGCAGGATTTCGATCACCGCTTGCTGGTCGGCTTCGCTGCGGGCGATGAATTGGGCAGTGCCGTCGCCTTGAGAGCCGACGCCTTTGCCGCCAAACACATGCGGCTTGAGCGGCTCATATTCCAACACCCGGTGCAATACCGGCGCTAACAGCTCTTCCGGGCAGGCTGGCGCGGCATAACGGTCGAAGAATGCCTGGGCTTCGACCATCAGGCTGCCCAGCCGCGCGCCATCCGCATCGTTGAGTGCCTCGATTGCCTGCCCTACCACGCGTTTGTTGATCGGGCCCAGCAGTTCCTGCACGCCGCGTTCGACCTCGTTCTCGGCCACCGGATAACTGCGGTTCAAGCGGTTCAGAATTTCCAGGGTGTCTTTGCGAGCCTGTAAATCCACCACCACGAAATGCAGGTCTTTCTTGACCTGTAATTCGGTCGTATCCAGCCGGTCGCCGTCAAAAACCATCAACACCGGACGATTACCGAAGGCGCAGCCCTGGTCCATCCGTCCGCAGCGCGAGGGGGTGGTGATTTCGCCCTGGTAAGCCAGCTCCATCTCGCCGCGCACGGTCAATTTTAAGTCATACACGCGGTTGAAGGCGCGCGCCGCCAGCACGCAGATCGCCGCGCTGGAGGAAAGACCTTTCTTGATCGGCAGGTCGGTCTTATAGTTGTGCAGCGCCAGGCCGCGTACGTGATAGTTGGTCAGCGCCTGGTAGGCGACGCCGGCGATATAGCTCCAGAAGCCGCCCTTTTGCGCTTCATCTAGCAAAGCTTTCGGTTGCATCGGGACTTCGTACGGGCCGCATGGCTGACCCTGTGGGGTGGTGGAGGTCATCAGCAGCGAGGTGGGGTGGGCTTCGGCTTCGGCATAGATGCCCTGGTCGGTGCCGCAGATCAGGGTGTAGCCTTTTTCGATGTCGGCATTGATGCGCCGGTATCCGCCGGCCCAATCGGAGTGCTCGCCAAACAGGCAGATGCGTCCGGGTACAAAGAGTTTCATGCTCTGGCTCCTGGAATAAACGGGATGCGAATTCTCGCAGCGGAATATACCCTATGAACGCTGAAATGACAACCGCCAAAGGCTTTTTCATGTACAATATCGGCCAGGTAAATTTGATGGAACAAGCGACTGTCTTCGGCGTCCGGATCGCTGCATTGCGCCTGGCCGATTTATTAGGCCGGGCGCGGGCGGGGTTGACTGGCAAGGGGCGTTTGCTGGTCATGCACGTCAATATCACCGCGCTCAACCTGGCTTACGAGCAGCCCTGGCTGAAGGATATCTATAATCATTGCGACCTGGTGTATTGCGATGGGATGGGCGTGCAACTGGCGGCGCGCTGGAACGGGACGCGTCTGCCCGAGCGTTTCACCCTGGCCGATTGGGTCTGGCCGTTGGCGCGGCTGGCGGCGGAAGAACACGCCAGCATCTATCTACTCGGCAACCCGCCGGGCGTGGCGGAGAGAGCCGCGCGCCGGCTGCAGGAAGACATCCCCGCAGTGCGGATCGCTGGCGTACAGCACGGCTATTTTGATCAGGCGCCCGGCAGCGCAGACAACGAGCGGGTGATCCAGGCGATTAACGCCAGCCGGCCCGGCCTGCTGTTGGTCGGATTGGGCATGCCGTTGCAGGAGCGCTGGCTGGCGGAGAACTGGCCGCGCTTGCAGGTCAACGTGGCGATCACCTGCGGGGCGTTGTTTGAATACCTGGCCGGCGACCTGCGGCGCGGCCCGGCCTGGATGACGCAGCATTACCTGGAATGGCTGGCGCGGCTGCTGATCTCGCCGCGCCGCTACGCCGGGCGGTATCTCAGGGACATCCCTTTGCTGGCCTGGCGGTTAGTGAAAGGGGGAAGGGCTGAATCACTGAAGCGCTGAGCAGAATGAGATGACTGAAAGGATGAGATCGCTGGAAAGAGGCGTGAGACTTTTCGGTTGAGCGGAATGATGGACGCTCTGGCAAGCAGGCGATGATGGCGAGAATGAGGTGAGATGAAAAACACTGTTTATTTCGGGGACAACCTGCCCATCTTAAGGCAGATGGAGGCGGAGAGTGTGGCGTTGATCTATATTGACCCGCCTTTCAATACCGGCAAGCTGCAGAAGCGCACCCAGATCAGAACCGAGCGCGCCGAGAGCGGCGACCGCACCGGTTTTAGCGGCCAGCGCTACCAGACCTTCCGCCTGGGCAGCCAGGAATACCGCGATGTTTTCGACGATTACCTGGCCTTTCTGCAACCGCGTTTGGAGCAGGCTTACCGGATTTTGGCCGCGCATGGGACGCTGTATTTTCATATTGATTATCGCGAGGTCCATTATTGTAAGCTGCTGCTGGACCAGATCTTCGGGCGCGCCAGTTTCCTTAATGAGATCATCTGGGCTTACGACTACGGCGGGCGCACCAAGAAAAAATGGCCGCCCAAGCACGATAATATCCTGGTGTATGTGAAAGACCCGCGGCGTTACACCTTCAATATTGCGGATATGGAGCGCATTCCATACATGGCGCCCGGCCTGGTCGGGCCGGAGAAAGCCGCGCGCGGCAAGCTGCCGACGGATACCTGGTGGCATACCATCGTCCCTACCAACAGCAAAGAAAAGACTGGCTACCCGACCCAAAAGCCGTTGGGCATATTGAACCGGATTATCCGCGCCTCGTCGAACCCGGGCGAGCTGGTGATGGACTTTTTTGCCGGCAGCGGCACGACCGGCGCGAGCTGTTTGGAACTGGGGCGGCGGTTTATCTTGATTGATAATAATCCTCAGGCGATGTTGGCGATGCGGCGGCGCTTTGAAGGGAGGGAGGATATTGAGTGGGTAGAATCATCTACATTGTGTACATAATAGACGTTGTTGACGCAACTCCCTGCTTGTGTGATATTCCATCAGGGATAGAACAGGAGATAAACGATGACTATTGTTGTGGGAGCGCGTGAGGCGCGTCAACGTTTCGCTGATCTGTTAGGCCGGGTGGGTTACGGTAAGGAAGTGGCAATTGTCGAACGTTCTGGCAAGCCGATGATGGCGTTGATCCCAATTGAACTATATGATCGCCTGGCGGCTGAAAGGGAGGCGCGGTTCCAGGTTTTGGATATGGTTGGCAATGTCTGGGAATGGGTACTGGATTGGTACCAGTCGGATTATTACGCCGTTTCGCCGGCGCGCAATCCTGCCGGCCCGGCTTTGGGGGATAATCGGGCGCTGCGCGGCGGTTCCTGGAACAACATAGCCGCGGACGTGCGGGCGGCGGATCGCCACGGGGTCAGCCCTGGCATCCGTATCGATAACCTCGGTTTTCGTTGCGTCCGCTGACCAGAGAAATGAACCACTGAACCACTGAGAAAAGCTGAAACACTGAAAGAACGCCTCGCCGAGCGCTGGATGCTTTTTTCAGTGATCTCATCTGCCTCATTTTTCTCAGTGGTTCACCGACCCGGCCGGCGCGCGTAGGGAGAATGAACCACTGAACGGATGAGAAGAACTGAAACACTGAAAGAACGGGTCTCGGTTGGTTGTCGTCGTTTTCTGGGACTGGTTTGAACGACTGAGGAGAACTGAGGCATAGAACCACTGAAAAGGATGAGAAGAAGTGAAACCACTGAACCGATGAGGAATACTGAATACAGGTTATCGCCGTTTTCAGTGGCTCATATTTATCATTTTCTCAGTGATTCTCAATGGTTCGTTGAGTTTGGAGGAACAAGCATGACAGAGATGTATGTCAAACCAGAATATCCGCTGTCGGATATTACTTCTCGGATTATTGCGGCTGCCAGCCAGGTTCATTATTATTTGGGGCCAGGTTTTGGAGAAGTGATTTATCAGCGCGCTCTGGCGCTTGAGTTGCAGGCGCAGGCGTTGGAGGCTAGCCGGGAAGTGTGGATTGATGTTTTCTACCGTGGGACGAAAGTGGGCCAAAAGCGGGTGGATTTTGTGATCGAAGGGGTGATGGTGGAAATAAAAGCCCGCGCAGAGCTTCAAGATGTGGACTTTGTCCAGACGTTATCCTATTTGAAGGCTTCCGGCTTTCGGGTGGGGTTGTTGCTCAACTTCGGCGCTCCACGCTTACAGATCAAACGCCTGGCAAACTGAATTAGCGATTTACTGAATCATGTGAATCACGGATTGGTCGTGTTTCCGTCATTCATAGCCCGGCCCAGCGACCTGTTTTTTCATTGGCCGGTGTTCGTCGTAAGCCGTGCGGCAGCGTTCAACGAAAAGAACTGAGTCACTGACCGCACAATTCTAATCGCTCGCGGTTTTTCAGTGACTCAGTTCTGCTTCATTTTTCTCAGTGGTTCTACTTCCCGAATTTGGCCTTCAAAATATCTTCCAGCGTTGGCTGGCCGATCTCTTGCAGCTCGTAGCGCACGCGTTGGTGCGGCTTGTTGATCTTGACCACGCGCGTCAGGTCAATCGGCGTGCCGATGATCACCAGGTCGCAATCAATGGCGTTGATGGTTTGCTCCAGCTCGCGGGTTTGGGCTTCGCCGTAACCCATAGCCGGCAGTACGGCGCCGGTGGTGGGATATTTGGCATAGGTGGCTTTGATCGAGCCGACCGCATAGGGATGCGGGTCAATGATC
>Ga0172371_10007682_pt1 | contig 15275 bp, 9 predicted proteins | sample Lak12m_FD_114543 | JGI IMG/M metagenome (GOLD analysis project Ga0172371, IMG submission 114543) | Freshwater microbial communities from Kabuno Bay, South-Kivu, Congo - kab_022012_12m | ecosystem: Environmental > Aquatic > Freshwater > Lake | place: Democratic Republic of the Congo: South-Kivu... | reverse complement strand
GGAGACTGAATCTTCGAAGTCACTCAGATCCATCGCCCGCCAGAAAAGGAACAGGCCAGTCGGTATCATGATCCAGGTGATGCCGGCGAGAATGCGGTTGATGCCTGTCCGCAACTCGGAGTGAACCAGCTTGAAGCGGCGCGCCTGGGCCGTCAGTTTCCGGGCATACGCCTGGCTGCCAACTTTGGTTGCCTGGTATGATCCGGCGCCGGCCACCACGAAACTGCCAGATAGCAATTCATCTCCAGCAGATTTGTTTACCGGTTCGGATTCGCCGGTCAGAAGCGACTCATCGATCTCAAGACCCCGCGATGCCAGCACCTGCCCGTCGGCAATGACCTGGTCGCCTCGCAACAGCTCCAGAACATCGCCGAGCACCACTGACTCGACCTCGATCTCCATGGCCTGGCCGCCGCGGATCACGCGCGCCTTGGAGGCGCTCAACACCGACAGGTGGTCCAGCGTGAACTTCGCCCGCAGCTCCTGAACCATGCCGATGAGGATGTTGCTGACCAGCACGAGGCCGAACAAAGCGTCTCTGACGGCACCCACGGCGAGTATCAGCACCAGCAGGCTGCCGAGAATCGCATTAAACAGAGTCAGCGTGTTCTCGCGCAGGATGGCTGCAACCGAACGGCTACCGTGCTCCGGAGCCGCGTTGACCTCACCCCGGCTCTCCCGTTCCTGGACCTCTTTCGGAGTCAGACCGGTAATTTCCTGGTTGCGTGTTAATCCAGACTCAATAGCTCCCCCACCTGCAAGAGCAGTTCTGATAAGTCGTACGGCTTCTCCAGAAACCGGTAACCTTTATCACGGATAATCTTTAAGGTCTTACCCTCCACGAAACCGCTGGCCAGCATGATGCGCAGGCCCGGCTGCTGCTCGGTCAAGCGCTCGATCAATCCGATGCCGTCCATACCTGGCAGGATCACATCGCTGAATACCAGCTGGAAAGTCCGGTCTTTTTCCTCGAATATCCTGAGCGCCTCTTCGGCGTTGGCCGCTGAGAAGATATTATACCCATGACTCTTAAGCATCTCTTCCGCCAGCTGGCGCACCGACTCCTCATCTTCCACCAGCAGGATGTTTTGACCGCTGCCCCGCGGTTCCGAAACCAGAACGGTTTTCAGGTCTGCATCCCCGGTTCCCGCTGGAACTTCGGGCAGATAGATGCTGAAAGTCGAGCCGATGCCCGGCCTGCTTTTTGCTTCGATCCAACCACCATGCTGAGTGACGATGCCGTAGGCCACCGAGAGACCCAGACCGGTGCCGGTGCCCGCTCCCTTGGTGCTGAAGAAGGGATCGAAGATATGGGATAGGGTGTCCTCGTCCATGCCGGTTCCCGCGTCGCAAACACTCAGGCGGACAAAATCTCCCGGTTGTGCCCCTGTTTGAGATTGTACATAGGTGTCATCGACCATCACTTTTTCGGTGGTGATCAGGATGTCGCCCCCACCTGCCATGGCATCCCGGGCGTTCACTATCAGGTTCATGAGCACTTGATCGAGCTGCCCCCTGTCAGCCCTGACTGGCGGCAGATCTTCTTCCAGGCTGACGGTGATGGCGTACTGCTCGCCCAGAATGCGCTCCAGCATCTTCAACAGGTCGCGGACCACCATACCGAGGTTAATCGGCTTGAGCTCCAATGGCTCGCGCCGGCTGAATAGCAGCAGCTGGCGGGTCAGGTTCGCCGCCCGCTCAGCCGCATGGCGCGCTTCCAGCAGATTTTTGCGTTCCGCCCCTTCCTCAGGCAGTTCGATCAACGTCAGGTCGATATAACCCTCAACTGCCGTGAGGAAGTTGTTGAAGTCGTGCGCCACTCCGCCGGCCAACCGGCCGACACTCTCCATCTTCTGAGCCTGGCGCAGGCTTTCTTCCATGATGACTCGCTCGCTGATGTCTCTGAGTATCACCAGTGTGTAAGTTTCGCGGTCGAGCTCATAGGCGGAAACACTTACCTCCATGTCGAACTCGGAGCCGTCCTTCTTCAGCCCGCGAGTCTGATATATTTCCGGCGCTCGTTCCGTTCCTTCATGTGTCCTCACCTTTTGCATAACCCGGTCGCGTTCATCAGCAGCAGTAAGGGTGAGCACGGAAGCGCCGATCAGTTCCGCTTCATCGGCATACCGGAAAAGCTCGACATAGGCAGGGTTCACCATGATCAGGATGCCGGCTTTGGTTACCCCGATGGCGTCGCGCGACTGCTCGAATATCGCCCGCAATTTGGTTTCGCTCGCCGCCAGAGCCAACTCCGCCTGCTTATGTTCTTCGATGTCTATTCGCACGCCGATCAGGCGCGCCGGCTTGCCGTCCTGATCCCAGGCGATCGTATGTCCGAGGGTGGACTGCCAACGATAGCTCCCGTCAGCATGCCTGACCCTGGCTTCATATTGATACTTGGATGCGGTGCCTTTTAATACTCCGCGGATTTTTTCGGTAACGTAGTCCCGGTCCGCCGGATACGCTCTTTCCAGCCACTCGTTACGATCGGCTGGGCCGGTAACCGGCTCATAACCCAGCATGGTGTAATAGGTTGGTGAGGCATACCAGACATCATTGATGATGTCCCAATCCCAGATAGCGATCTTGGTTTCTTCCAGCGTGATCCTCAGCCGCTCTTCGCTTTCCCGCAGCGCCTCTTCCACCAACTTGAGATCGGTGACATCGCGCGCGGTGGCATAAGTCACGCCTTCATCCTTGTTGTATGTCGCGCGCCAGGATAGCCATCTGATCGAGCCATCCTTGCAGACGTAACGGTTTTCGAAATTGAAGGAGGAGCCAATCTTTTGCTGCCTCGCCATCTCGTCGAGCGTTCCCTTCTTGTCATCGGGGTGGACGAATTCAACGAAAGGCTGTGCTAAAAGTTCAGCCTCGGAATAGCCGAGGACCTGTGAGCAGGCCGGATTGGTCTTCAGGAATGCACCGTTCGGGTCGGCGATGGCCATCAGGTCAGTGGAGCTTTGAAAGAAATTATAGTATTGCTCCCGCTCCGCTTCCGCCCGGCGGCGATCGGTGACGTCGATGAGGAAACCCTCGATGCCGACCACTTCGTCGCCGCTATAAACTGCCTTGGCGGTGAAGGTGTGCCAGCCGATTGTGCCGTCTTTATTACGCCTGCTGAATTCACCGCTGTGAATGGGTTGACCGGAAAACAGAAGCTCGACGTTTTGGGTTGCCTGCTCCAGATCATCGTCAACCTGAGTGATGGAGAAGTGCTGCCCGCGAACCTCCTCCTCGTTTTTGTAACCATGCATTTCCAGCCAGGCACGGTTGACTCGCTGAATGCGGCCCTGCATATCGATGAAGAAGTATCCCGCGCCGGAGCTGTCGATCGTGGCGCGGAATCGCTCTTCGCTTTCTTTTAACTTTTCCTCTACCTGCTTGCGTTCGATGGCATAACGGATCGACTGCTTGATCATCCTGCTGTTGATCTCACCCTTGACCAGATAATCCTGCGCGTGTTCTTTTACTGACATGATCCGCAGCTCTTCATCATCGAAACCGGTAAAAATAACGATCGGGATCGTGCTCGCATAATCACGCATCTCCAGAAATGTTTCGAAGCCGTGGCTATCTGAGAGGCCGAGGTCCAGCAGGATGACATCTGCTCCCTTTTTGGAAATCAGTTCCTGGCCCTCAGTCAGGTTAGTGGCATGTTCCAGCTCGAAATCAAGCCCGCTCTCGACCAGCATCTCCCGGATCAATCGTGCGTCCGCGGGATTGTCCTCGATCAATAGTATTTTGTTGATTTCATTCATGGAGATACCATTTTGCATTCAGATAGGTTTCCCTGCCATAGCTCATGAATTTGCGTACCCTGAAGCGGCCGCCGCGTCGAGCGCAGCACTGGTGTTATTACCCCGTTTCCGCCGATCGTAGACGTGGCACCTGGTGGAGTGAACGGGAATAACCGGTGCAATCGGCGCCCCATAAAAAAGAAAGACCGGCTCATGCGAACCGGTCTTGATACGAGCGGCATTGCGTTGACACCCTAGTTCAGCACCGTCCCCAACACTTCATTGAAGTATCCATTCCACATCACACGCTGTGAGACCATGACCTTCCCGGAGGCGATCACCTCTACCGGGCCATCGCTGAGGCCCGGATATAACGGCGTCGCGCTTGATCCTGGAGTCAGGGTGCAGGATGTGCTGGTGGTGTCGGTGATGCCGATGTCCGTGCCATGGCAGGGCACGAGCGCACCCCCTATCTTGATCTGATAGGTGATGTCCGTGGCGCTGCGGTTGCTGACCAGGATCCAGTTCCGCGCCCCGGCGCTCAGGCCGTCATACCAGGACCAATGGTAGTCACTGGCAAACGCCGCAGTCGGGTAGCCGGGTACTTCCTCAAAAGAAGGCCCGGCAATAACCCGCTGTGAGGCGATGACGTTGCCACCTTGAGAGATTACTTCTACCGGGCCGCTCATGACGCCGGGGTACTGGGGCGTCTCGTTCTGGCCCGGGGCCAGCGTACAGGTTGTTGAGACCGTGTCCGCCGTGCCGGGAGCAGTGCCGTGGCAGGGCATGAGATTACCGCCGATCTTCACCTGGAAGGTGACGTTGACGTTGTTGGTATTGGCTACCAGGATCCAGTCTTTAAAACCGGCGGAAAGAGCATCGTACCAGGTCCATTCGTAGGAGCTGCTCAGCTCCGCAGCCGCAATGCCCGGCACCTCATTAAAGGCGGTGGCGCCATTGGATAGCACCCGCTGGGAGGCCATCACGTTGCGTTTGTCTGCTGGCCAGGCGCCTCCCTGGAGGTATGCCCTGACCTCCACGTACCCGCCCATCATTCCTGGGAACTCAGGCGTAACATTCTTGCCTGGTTCGATGTCAAAATAGTACTGGTGGTAGTCGGGTGAGCCCGGGTCCAGCTGGTTTTGCACCAGGTTGCCGGCAATGCGGATCTCCGCCCTCACGGCTTCGGTGGCGCTGGGATTGGCCACCAGGATCCAGTTGCGATATCCCGGGCTGAGCTGGTCGTACCAGGTCCAGTAAAAATGGTCAGATAACTTTTCGGCGTCCTGGCCGAGCACCTCTTCGAAAGAGTTGCCCATGAGGCTCCTCTGCGAGACGATGGCCTTATCGCCGGTCTTGGACGTGACTTTCACCGGGCCGCCGATCAGCCCGGTGTAGATCGGGGTGATGGTCTCCCCTTCCGGCACCTTGCCGGCGGGTTGACCGGTGACGGCAAACGGAGCCAGGTTCTGGGTTACGCCGCCCACGCTTAAATCAAAATCAAGCACTTTCCCGGAACCGGCTGGATTGGCCATCAGCACCCAGTTCCTCATAAAAACGTTGTCATACCAGGTCCAGTAATATTCCCGGTTGGGGGCCGGAGCTGTCACTGTGAACGTGCCTGTGCCGGCTCCAGGGTTGGTGGCGTTGTCACTTACATACACGGAAATACTGTGGGTGCCCGCGCTCAGGCCGGTAGCGGGGCAGCCGATATGCGCCACGCTTGCCGTGCAGCCCGCCAGAGTAGCCCCGCCGTCGAGAGCGATCATGGCGCCGCTGGCATTGATGCCCGAACCACCGGTGTCAGCCAGATCAGCTTCGATCGTCTGGAATGAACCGCTAACTGTGCCAGTCGGCAGTACGTTGCTCACAGTAGGTGCTGCTTTATCCAGCTTGGCCGTTACGCTTTTGTTCGCCTCCACGTTGCCGGAGTTATCCACTGAGTGGTAGAAGATCGTGTGCTCTCCGTTGGTGGTGATGGCGACGGAATTGCCCACAGTATCAGACCCTGAATCCATCTGATAATGGGTCTCTTGGCAACCGGAGCCGGCATCGGTACATGAAAAATTGACGGTGAAATTGGTCTTCTGCCATGATGCCGGAGCGTCGTCAGTTGTCACGGGAGCGGTTACGTCCGCCTGGGGCACATACGAGATCGCGGTCGAGTTGTCATGGACCGGAAGCGGTACGTCTCCCGCATTGTAAGTCACGCCGTGGACGTTATCACTCACCGCGAACTTCACGATCGTGCCTTCGTCCAGGCTGGCCTGGTCTTCGACCTTCAGGAACCATCGTCTCTGGTCGGTGGGCGGAAAGTATCCATCGGCCGCAGAAACATCGACAGTCGTGTAGAGATTATCGTTGCCGCCCCCCTCGCGATTGCTCACGACTTGCGACCACTGCGGCGAACTCGGGTTGCCGACTCCTACCGTGACAACCAGATCTCCAACATAAGTGTGATCGATCTCAATGCGGGCCGTGAGTTGCGGCAGCGGCGGCAAAGTGGACTGACCGGTCATGACCTCGCCGGCGGCCGAGATGTTGACAATGCCGATGCTGGAAGGTCCCCCGCTCCGATTGAGATCGCTATTGGGAATCGAGGTCCCGGTGAAACCGGTTTGGGTCAGATCGGGAGACGCTCTCCAGGTATCGTTGGTGCTGGAATAGTAAGACTCCAAATTATCCGCGGGCTCGAGATCGACCAGGCGACAGGTAACATCCGAGTTGCCGTAACAACTCTCATCAATGTGGAAGATGGCCAGGCCCCCAAAACCGCTGCCCGCCATGTAGAGCCCCTGGTCGTACCCCAGCGCCTCCCGGTTCTCGACCAGGAAATATTGGCTGCCATTATTGGTGTTTGCCCGGTAGCTGGTGTTTGATGAAGTCGACTGAGATGAGCCGGCGGCCGTCAGTGAAAACGCACCAGCAGCGCTTGCCGGTGAATCCCACCCTAGTTTCTGCCTGATCCAGGCATTGGGGATCACCGGTGTCTGGCCTGAATATTCTCCGGATTTGTGACCCCAGCTGCCATTGGACATCAAACACCAGTACCCCAGCCCGATGGTACTGCCGCTGGTGTCATAAAGATCGGGCAGGCCGAAAGTCAGATGTCCCAATTCGTGCGCGGTAATGCCCAGGGTGGCCAGATGAGTGCTGCCGTGGCGCTCGCCGATCTGACAGTAGCTCCCGATCTGCACGGTGTCCGGCTGTGGCGTTCCGACATCAGAGGAAAAACCCCACGCGTGCGCCCAGACGCTGGGAGATGAGCTGGATGCCGCCGCCTCGTATCCAGCGACAACCACCACTATCGATAGCTCCTGCGTAGTCAGATAGCCGTCGGCATTCGTATCGTACTGCGCATAATTTATGTACGGATCGGCCGCGATGATGGCGTCTTTGGAGATCTGTTGATTGGTGGTATCGATGACGCTGCCGGGATCGGGATGCGAGCCGGCCAGACGCAACGGGCCGATCACGCCATTGCTGGCTCCCGATGTCTCGCTGGCCGGCGTCATGGTTACCTTGCCGTGCGAGACAGTGTTGTAATAGGTGTTCAGCTCGGTGATCTGGTTGGCGAAATAGCTGGCAGATCCCGAGTCGGCCGGCTGGTTGGCATAATCTACGATGATGTAAAGGACCTTGCCGTTAAAGACCCCATAGGGTGAAGATGGCAGGGGCGCCAGCGCTGGTATCGATCGGGGGTTGCTGAGGGAAGGGTCTGGCTTGATGCCCGCGGCAATCGCGGCATCCGGCCGGTCGCCGGCACGCTTGGGAGTCAGGACCGGCTTGTCACGCTCATATCCGGAAACGTAATACCAGTAAGCATCCGGCCCCTTGGCGATCGCGTGCCCGTCCGGGGTCTCTGCCCAGTTAGACCACTCATCCCCCTTGAGCCGAGCCTTGACGATCTCTCCGTTCGGCTGCTGGATTTCGATTTCTCCAGGAGCGGCGGAAACAGCCAGCGCCTGAACGGCAAAGATCTCGCATAGCAGGAATGACAGCACGAATGTGTACAAGAAAAAGGCGCAAATTTTGCCTGAGCATCTGCTAAATTTGCGCGCACTTTGCCGCCGTGATGAAAAGTGACCCCTCACCCTGATCCTCCAAACCCTTCGCCCAAAATTTAATTAAGAGTACCATGATGCTTAATCTTTGTATACAAACATGATCCCTGGCCATGAGACATCAGAGTCGTCTGATCGGGGCGCTGCAGTCTTCATTCTGTAACCAGCTTTGCCCGGTGGGAGTCTCTTCCTTAGGGAAGCTTATTGTGGCAGGCAAGGCAGTCGACGTCAGGCAGTTCGGCAATCTGCTGTCCGTTGACCACCGGGTGTGAATATCTGACCTGTACCGGTTCCTGAGCCAGAGATTCTTCGGGCATGCGGTACAAGTTGACCAGCTGAATGGAAAAAAACATCACCAGGACCAGCGCCGCGCCTATCAGGATATCGAGTAGTTTCTGGACGACCATTCCCACTCCGGTATTGAAAAAAGATTATTTTCCGGTATCTTCTATAATATAAGCGATACTCTGGTCAATAAGTGATGGCTGAATTAATAAAACTCAAGAATAGATCGTGGCTGCGCAGGCACCCGCTATTGAGCCTGCTGGTCTTCTCGTTCTTCACTTTTTCTCTGGTTCTGGTGGCGATCCTTCACTGGAGCGCTGCGGCGGATTCCCCCAAAAGGCGGTCTCGCAGCAAGGTAAACACTTACAGACTGCCGGCGGATTTTAGTTTTGCCGTGGAGCCGGCGGGCCTGGCGCCCCAGACCGTCAGCCCCCCGGATCAAGAATTATCTTCAGTTGCCGCCGACGGCGACATTGAACAAAATACACTTCTATACAATGCCATCACCATGACTGTCGCTGTCACGGCTGCGATCCTGATTTCATTAATGCTGACCAAGCTGCTGATTCATTAAGCCACATGGCTAAATGAAAACTAATCTGGGTCCGCGAAACTGCCTGTATCCGTTGCCGACGACTATCGTCGGCGCTGTCGTTGACGGAAAGCCCAACTTCATCACCATCGCCCATGTCGGCATCGCCACGCCCGGTTCGGTTTCGTTGGGCATGGGCAAGACCCACTTCACAAATGCCGGCATCCGGGAGAACGGCGCCTTCAGCATCAACATCCCGTCGGAGGACCTCCTCGAGCAAACTGACTGTTGCGGCCTGGTTTCCGGCAGAGACACTGACAAGGCGTCACTATTTACTGTTTTTTATGGAGAGCTAAAAGACGCTCCAATGATCGAGGAGTGCCCCATTAACATGGAGTGCCGCCTGGTGGAAACAGTAGATTTTCCCACGCACGACCTTTTCATCGGCGAGGTCACCGCCACCCACTGTGACGAAGAGATACTGCAGGACGGCGTCGTCGATTTTGCCCGTGTCAGGCCGCTCCTGTTCGTGATGAACGATCGCGGCTACTGGAGCATCGGCCACAAGGTAGCGCAGGCCTGGAACGCGGGTATGGATCTGCGGAAAAAGCTGAAGGGCGCCGAATAGGTTAAACTTCGCGCTCCAGTCTGGTGTTTTCGATGGCCACGGCCAGTTGACTGGCGATGCTGGTAAAGGTATCGACCTCGGATGAGGCAAAGGGACGCAGCTCATCGAACAGCAGCGCCATGGCGCCCACGGTTTCCCCTTTGAATACGATTGGCAGATAGATGCGTCGGCCCACAGTGTCAGTAACGTCGCTCAAGAAATGTCGCACCGGCTCCGGCAGACCCGCGACTTCAGAGTTGTCGTGAATGATGACTTTACGCTCGCGCACCACCTGAGGAATAAAGGAGTCACCTTCCAGGGGAATCTGGCGGAACTCTTCCATCAACTCCGGAGTGTGCCCGATAAAGGCCAGGCTCACCAGATTGCGGTTTTCGCGGTCAAGATAATAGATGCTGGCAGCCTGACAACCCAGTCTGTCGAAAATCGCCTCAAGGGCGCTCTCGGCGATGCGGCGCATGTCGCTGAGGCCGGCACAGGCTGTTGCTACATCCTTAAGCAGCGCCAACCTGGCTATTTCCTCCTGAATCTCACGATGATGCATCGAGTTCTGCACGGCTAATGAAGCGCGCTCGGCCAGCACCTGGATCAGGCTCCACTCCTGGACGGAAAAGGCTGCCGGCTTGCGACTTCCCACTTGCAGGACTCCGGCCACTTTACCATCCAGCGTCAGTGGCACCGCCAGCGCTGAGAGGATGCCGTGACAATCGGAGAACGGACACTGGTCAGCCTCATAGTCGTGAGAAGGACAAAAATCACTTTCGCGGCCCTTTAAATCGTCGATCTTGACCGGCGCTCCCTCCCGGAAAGTCTGGCTGGCGAGTCCGCTGCCTTTGACCGGCACCCGGAGGCCGCAGTCGCTCCGCGCGGATATGCCGGTAGCCGCCCGCACCTCGAGATGCTTTCCCTCTTCATCTGCCAGGAAGATGGCGCCAGCGTCCATCTGCAAGACATCCTGGGCGCGCGTCACCAGTTCAGTCAGCACTTCATCCAAATCCAGCGTCGCCAGGCCGATCTCCGAGATCGCTTCTATGGCTTCCAATGATTTGCGCATGGCGCGCTCGTTCTCATAGATGGAGGCGTTCTCGATCGCCAGCGCCGCATGTGAACCGATGACCGTAGCGAATTCCACCTGCTCGTCGGTGAAACGGCGCAACTCATCAGTCTGATTCAGCCAGCAGGCGCCGATGGGCCGGTTGCCTGAGATGAGCGGGACCACCAAAGCAGACCTGATCTTGAACGCGAGCACCCGCTCTGTGGAGAAGCGGGGATCACTGGCGGCGTTTTCAATGGCGACCGCCCGACGGGATTCGATGGCATCGACGCCCGTGGGCAGATCATCATACGGCCAGCGTAATTGTCTTGCCATCTCATCTGTGTATTGACCCCAGCCCGCTACACCAACCCACTGGTCATCTTCAATCAGGAAAAGACCCCCGGCGTTGGTCTGAGCGATGTGGCCCAGACTGTCGAGCACGGCATGCAATGTCTCATCAAGATCGAGGCTGGCCATGACTGAGGAACTGATGCGTAGAGCAGCATCACGGGTTCGGCTGCGAATCACCGCATCCGAGACGTCGACCGCGAACAGGGAGACTGATTTTGGCCTGGCCTTACTGGACGCGGCCGCCGGAATGATGCTGATATCCCAAAAGGATCTGCCGCCGTCATTGCTCATGATGGGAAACTCCGCGACAGCGACTGGCGTTTTGCCGGCGACCGCCTGGTCCATCAGATCCCTCAGCCGGCTGGCACTCTCCTCGGGAAGCAACTGTAATAGAGACCTGCCTTTGGCATCACCCGCCGCCAGCATCTTCTCATAAGACTGGTTGTTCCCGATCAGGTCGTAGCCGGGAAAAGCGAAAGTAGCGTAAGCGATCGGCGACTTGCTCAGATCTTCCTTCGCCGTGCTCATCTCGCTGACAAACCTCCGGATATATCGTGATGCCAGCGCCGCACCAATCCCGAATGCCGCGACTCCCACTGCGGTCCAGAGCTCCACGGGGTCCTTCTGGAAAGTGGTAGTCTCCGTTCCCAATTCCATCAGCACGGCCACGATGCCAAAACCCAGGATCTCCAGGGGGGCCAGAAGGAAGGCAGCCACGATCAGGGGGATCACATAAACGAAATCGACCGCCTCGGATAACCTCGAATAACTGCGATCGATCAGGAACGCCACTAACAGCAATGTGGCGACAAACAATAACGTGGCCACATGTCCGGCTGGGGTGTCTTTGGAAATCTTAAGTGCCATGCTGCTTGAATTATACGTTTTTCGACCGCGGATTACCGCCAAAGAGGATGAATATATTAGTGAAGCCCATCACGCCCGTGCAAAGTATTTTTTAACTACGATGTTCAGCGATATCGCGTTGGCGGGCCAGGGATTCGTCCGCATCCATTCTGGCGCCCTCGGAGAACGAATCGACGACGTTTTCCTCATCATAGCCTTCGGGTTCCAGCTCCCGAAAATCGCGGAGCGCCTCTTCCAGCGACTGGATGCGGCGGCGAGTCAGCCAACCCCAATAAGCAAAACCAATTAACACCAGAATGACTGCTCCGCCAAAGATTATCTGCGACAGATCCAGACCAAAATATCCGCTTTCCATCTCCCGGCTCCTTTCCATACGTTGGGGATCCATGCCTTTAATGCTTTAATACCCCCTTAGGACGTCTTTATCACGGTTGCCGCCTTTATCACGATTCTGTGTGCCGGTAAGCGGGTATATAATCACGCGGGAGGAAACGCTGAGCGACGTCATCATCGAGACAAACGATCTGAGCAAAAGATACCGCGCCGGGATAATGGCCGTCGATGGACTGACCATGTCGGTGCAACGGGGCGAAGTCTATGGGTTTGTGGGACCCAATGGCTCTGGCAAGACCACCACTCTGCGCATGCTTCTGGGCCTGATCCGCCCGACTGCCGGCGGCTGCAGCGTGATGGGCCTCACCCCCGGCAGGCCTGAGGTTCTGGCCCGCGTGGGCGCTCTGGTGGAGACACCCGCTTTCTATCCTTTTCTGAGCGGGCGCGACAACCTGCGGGTGCTGGCGCGCCATGCCGGCGTTTCCTACGACCGCATCAACCCGGTCCTCGATGAAGTCGACCTGCTGCCACGTGCGGCTGACCGCTTTCGCAATTACTCACTGGGCATGAAACAGCGCCTGGGCATGGCGGCCGCCCTGCTGAAGGATCCCGAACTGCTGATTCTCGACGAACCCACCAACGGCCTCGACCCTGCCGGTATGGCGGAGATGCGCCATCTGATCCGCAATCTCGGGCAGGGGAAGCGAACAGTACTGCTCTCGAGCCATTTAATGGGCGAGCTGGAGCAGATCTGCGACCGGATCGGCGTCGTCAAGGACGGCAGACTGGTTACCGAAGGGCGCATGGAAGACATGCGCCGGGGCACAGTCCTGCGTTTGAAAGCCTCTCCTGCCGATCGCACCCGTGAACTATTGCTGACGCTCGGCGGAATCGGCAACATTGAGATTTCAGACGACGGCACGATCGTGATCGATACCGACCCGGCACGCTCAGCCGCCATCAACGCCTTCCTGGTGACGAACGGTATCGAGGTAAGTGAGCTTTGCGCCGTCCGGCCCTCTTTGGAAAGTGTCTTTCTTGGATTGACCCAGGAGAAACCCACTGCGGCGGAGTCCCTCAATGAATAGCCTCGTAGCCGAACTGCTGCTCCTGCGCCGCCGCGCCGCCAACTGGATCATCCTGGGATTCTGGTCGTTCATGGCGATCCTGTTCTCATATCTGTTGCCCTATTACGCTTTTACCAGCGGCATCACATTCCACGACCGGGGCGCCGGCGCCATTTTACTGATCGCCCTGCTGCCCCAGAACCTGGTGATCAACATCATGAACTCGTTCCCATTTTTCGGAGGGACCATGGTGCTGATACTGGGTGTGCTTTCCATGGGCAGCGAATTCAGCTGGGGCACTCTCACGCCGATCTTTACCCAGCGCGCCAGCCGCCTCAAAATATTCCTGTCCAAGATGCTCTCGCTGGCGATCGCCCTGGTGCCTTTCGTCCTGTCCGTGTTCCTGCTCGGCCTGACGGCCAGCATGCTGATCGCCTGGCGGGAAGGTGCAGCGATTGAATTGCCGTCTCTGCTGGCGGTACTCAAAGGGCTGGGCGCGGCCTGGATCATCCTGGCAGCCTGGGCCTCGTTCGGAGTATTGCTGGCGGTCCTGTCGCGCGGCACGGCGCTCGCCATCGGCCTGGGGATCATCTACGGTCTGGTGCTGGAGGGCATCATCACCGCGTTCGGCCGTGAGGTCGAGCTGCTGAACCAGGTCTCCAAAGCATTTCTGCGCACCAACAGCTATTCCCTGATCTCATCGCTGGGAGTTTCCCTGCCGATTCAAAGCGGGCCCGGTGGCTTTGTCGGGCCTTCGGTGCCCGGCACGCAGTCGTTCATCGTCCTGGTCGGTTACGTGGTTCTGTTCGTCGCTGTGTCCGCGACGCTGATCCGCTGGCGCGACGTCTCCGGTTCCGGCTAGCCTAGTTGCCGTAGGTAAAAGTAGTACCGCAGGCATCCTGGGCGCTCACCGACAGATATGTCTGGAAAGAGCTGATGCCAGGCGGCACTCCATATCTGATCGTCAACAGCGTGCTGCCTCCCGCTGGTATGTCCCCCGGTCCCGGCGTGCCGCGCGCAACAGCGCCATTGGTGCTCCGCACATCCGTGACCGTCACCTCGTGCGCGTCCGGCCCGGACGAATTCGTGATCAGGTAATCCACCGCCAGATTGCGGGTGATGTAATCGCTGAATGAAGCCCAGTAAATACCCTCGATGCTCATCGCCAGACCCGGGCTGGCGCCACTGCAGATCACCACGTCAAAAGCATAGTTCTGGACTGTCATGTTGCCGGCCAGATCGGTCACCTGCACCCTGACCGTGTGCGGCCCTTCAGCGATCCCCGCTACAGGACATTCCAGATAGGTTGAGCTGGCAAAGCACTCCGTCACGGCATCATCCAGCAGCACCTGCACGCTGCCGGTATCGATCCCGGAGCCCTCCTCGAAGAAATTTGCCACCATCAGAAAGTCGATCACGTGAACCGCGCTCTGGGGGAAAAAGTTGATGACCGCGGGGTCGATGGTGTCCACCAGAAAACTCCCGGCAGCGGTTGCCTCATTCCCTGAATTGTCGGTAACGGTCACAACTGCGTCATAAGGCCCGTCCGCCAGTCCGCTGATCGGGCAGTCAACGCTGCCCACGCTCACATCGCAGGCCAGCGGCGCTCCCAGGTTGAGGCTCACGGAGGCGCCGGCCATCCCGCTGGAAGGAGCCGCATCCGCATATGAAGCACTGACGATTACATCTCCCGTATTCAAGGCGCCCCCGGGGCCCTCATAAGTCACCAGCGGCGCAGCGCCATCGACTACCGTGAAGCTCCCCGCAAAGGGCGTCCAGTTACCAGCCAGGTCGGGAACAGTGCCACTGATGCCGTATAGCCCCGGCTGCAGATCCGTCGCCTGGCAGCTGGCGCCGGCATCGGTCACGTCACAACCGGTGAGCGGCACCCCGTCCAGCTCCACCAGCACCGCTGCCGTATCAATACCGCTGCCGGTATCGGAGTACGCCACGCTGACCTGCGTCTGAGCATCGCCGATATCGCCCGCCGGCGCCACGGTGCCGATCACCGGCGCCGTGTCATCCGGCGCCGGATCCCACATCAGCGAGACCGGGCTCACAAATGTATAACCCAGCGCCTTGATCCCCGCCACAGCCGTCTGCAGATTACTGATGTCCACTTCAGAGTGGAAGAAGAAACTGGCATAGCCATCACGGATTCCCAGGTTCTGATCCGCCAGGTCGACGACCATCTGGGCAGTAAGGCCGGGTGGCGAAATATATCCCAGATTCTCCGGCAGCAAGCGTGAACCGTATATCGTGCGCTGCAATGGATAAGGGAAGAAATTATCAAAGCTCTGGTAAAAGATGCTGAAATTGGACGCGAACACCTGATAATCGAGGTCGGAAGCGATGTAATGCGGCGTCTCCCAGATCTG
>Ga0172371_10007681_pt1 | contig 15278 bp, 7 predicted proteins | sample Lak12m_FD_114543 | JGI IMG/M metagenome (GOLD analysis project Ga0172371, IMG submission 114543) | Freshwater microbial communities from Kabuno Bay, South-Kivu, Congo - kab_022012_12m | ecosystem: Environmental > Aquatic > Freshwater > Lake | place: Democratic Republic of the Congo: South-Kivu... | reverse complement strand
TCTGAAAAGATATTGGCCCTTGGCGTTGGAACGGCTGGCCCCCCACTTCGGGATCGAACTGGACGGCAGCATGCCCAGCGTCCTAGCAAACAAGTCCCGCGAGGACCTTCTGCTTCTGATTTCGGACATATCCAAAACTTGGGTCATCGGTGACGGCCTTTGGTTTCAGGCAGTAGAAACCTCGTCCGGTATGGGCATGGCGAAACAAGTTAATGACACTTGCTGGTCTCATTTTGCTCAGGTAGAGGCATACAAGATCCGCAGGTACCTGTGCCTTCCACCCCAGGGAGGCCTCGAAGCCCTGGAACGAGCGCTCAAACTAAGGATCTACTCGAGCATCAATGCGCATTCTTCGTCTTGGGATGCAGACGGCAACCTGATCTTCGAAATGACCGAATGCCGCGTCCAGTCCGCACGCAGACGCAAGGGGCTGGACGATTACCCGTGTAAATCCGCCGGAATCCTGGAGTATACTCAGTTCTCCCGTAGCATCGACCCACGCATAACGACGGAAAGCGTATACTGCCCCCCGGACCGCCTCCCCGACGAACAATTCTGCGCCTGGAGATTCAAGTTGGCGCGAGGTGAAGAAGGAGAGGAAGAGAGGGAGTATAGGAAGGGGAATAAAGGAGAGAAGAGGAATGCCGGGGGAACCCTTTCTTGCTCAAAAAAGGGTTCCCCGGAATCTTCTCTCTCTTCTTCTCCGCCCTCTTCCCTCTGCATCCCCCCTCTCTTCTCAGTGCTCTTTCCCGCCTCGTATCTGTTCCGCGCGGGAGCGGAGGGCTTGAGCTTCCACAGTCTTGCCGGTACCTTCGTAGAAATCCGCCAGATTTTCGAGGCCTACGGCCGCGTACGGGTGGTCAGAGCCGAAATTTGTCTCCATTATTTGCTGGGATCTCAGGAGCAGTTTTTCGGCTTCCTTGTAACTTCCTACGGCCGTCAGTGACTCGGCCAGGTTGCTGAGTGAGGTGGCCAGGTGCGGATGGTACGGGCCAAAATTCTTTTCCGCAATGTCCGCGGCGCGCTCCAGTAGAGGCACCGCTTCCGCGTGCCTTCCGAGCAGTTGGTACAGGGCCCCCAGGTTGTTCAGCGACGTCCCGACTTCAAGGTGGTCAGGCCCCAAGGCGCTCTCCTGTATAGCAATAGCGCGCTCGTAAAGAGGCTTGGCCAAGGGATACTTTCCAACTGCACGGTTGAGCGCGGCCAAATTGTTCAGACTTGCAGCAACGTCCGGATGATCCGGTCCCAACGATTTCTCCAGTATCCTTAGAGCTCTTTTCAGCAAAGGCTCTGCGTCGTCAAACCGTCCCTGCTCAAAGTACGCACCCGCAAGATTGTTCAGAGAAGTGGCAACATCGGGGTGCTCGCGGCCCAGGGTACGTTCTCTTATTTCCAGAGCCCTTTTCCAGAGCGGCTCTGCCTCCGTGTACTTGACCTGCGCCCTGTACATTTCGGCAAGATTGTTAAGCGACCTGGCCACCCTGGGATCGTCAGGTCCGTAGCTCTTCTCGGCTTCATCCAAGGCCTGCTTGGCCGCTTCCAGGGCTTCCGGATATTTTCCGCTCTGGAAAAGATCCACAGCCTTCTTGTTGAGTTCTTCCCACATCTTCTTGCCTCCGCAAAGCGCCGGTCTCGTTCCAAAGGACTGTTCACTAGACGACTTGATTGCAGAATTTAACTGAAACTATTCACCCCGGACACCGGTGTCAACCCAAGAAGGTTACACGGTTCACGAAAGTGTAGCGGCTCTCTTTCCACGGTTTCATTGACGATTGCAGGAAGGGGACAGCATGGGCGGAAGACCCGCCAGCAATTCCCTACTGATTTGATAATGAAACTTTTTTCTTGAGATATTAGGTGACAACGTGATACACCGTGGACTAAAATGGCAGCAATCGGTTACTCGAATATACCATGCGTAATGGGTTCTCGACCGCGTCAACGATGGGGGGGCTGACTGACTGGTCGACGAAAACTGTCGCTCCCGCTCGTTCTCAAGACACACCGCTTTTGTTGCAACATTAAGGAGGGCTCAAACATATGGCTAATCTTCTCGTAGATGAGCGCGATCAGAGGTTCGTGCTTTATGAACAGCTCAACATTGAGGAACTCTGCGAGTCCGAGAGGTTTTCAGAATTCTCAAGAGAGATGTTCGACATGGTTCTGGATGCGGCCACGAAGCTGGCCGAAAAAGAATTGGCTCCTACCAACAAGGATGGGGATGCTCAGGGGGTCGCCCTGGAGGCCGGCGGGGTAAAAGTTCCCGAGTCTTTTCACGAGGCCTATCGTCACTACTGCGAAGGTGGATGGGCATCCCTGATGATTGAAGAGAAACACGGAGGACAGGGTTTTCCCAATGTGATGTACTGTGCCACCATGGAGCTTTTCGTGGCGGCCAATCAGGCGTTCATGATGTATCCAGGCCTCACCATCGGATCGGCTCGTCTCATAGAGAAGTATGGCTCGGAAGAACAGCAACGTACCTACATGGACAACATGTACTCCGGTGTGTGGGGCGGGACCATGTGTCTGACAGAACCTCAGGCCGGCAGCGACGTCGGAGCTTTGCGGACAAAAGCGGTCAAGCGTCCGGACGGCAGTTATTCCATAACCGGCAACAAGATCTTCATCTCCGCGGGTGATCATGACTTGACTGAGAACATCGTTCATATGGTCCTGGCCCGGACGGAAACCGCTCCTCCCGGGACAAAAGGTATAAGCATTTTCATAGTTCCCAAGAAGAGGATCGAGAATGGCGAACTGGTGGACAACGACGTCACTGTAATGGCCACGGAAAAGAAAATGGGTATTCACGGTTCGGCCACCTGCGCCCTGAATTTCGGGGAGAAGAATAATTGCATGGGATATCTACTGGGCCAGGAGAACGAGGGTATGAAGATCATGTTCAACATGATGAATGAGGCCCGTCTGGCCGTAGGATTTCAGGGTCTCGCTCAGGCAACCGCCGCGTACATGTGTGCCCTGAGGTACGCCAAGGAGCGGTACCAAGGACCGGAAATTACGACCATGAGAGATCCTACTGCACCCAAGGTGCAGATCATTCAGCATCCAGACGTGCGCAGGATGCTCATGTGGATGAAGAGTGTCACCGAAGGCATTCGGTCGCTGCTGTACTATGCGGGCTACTGCGAGGACAGGATCCACGCGGCCAAGAGCGACGAGGAAGCAGCCAAGTACCAAGGATTTCTGGATATCCTTATTCCAATTTGCAAGGCCTGGAGCTCCGATATGGGTTTCAGGGTCACGGAAATGGCAGTCCAGATTCATGGCGGATACGGCTATTGCCGGGAGTATCCGGTAGAGCAGTACATGCGTGACTGCAAGATAGCGTCCATTTATGAGGGCACCAACGGGATTCAGGCTCTTGACCTGGTCGGGAGAAAGCTGGCCTTCAGGCAGGGCGCTCTCTTTCAGAGTATTGCAGCGGAGACCGGCAACTTGTTGCGCACGGCCAAGAAGAACTACCGGCTGAAGGACATCTGGGAGCCGTTTGACGCAGCAAGGAATCAGCTTATTGAAGTGACCAAGTATTTCGGGCTCAAGAGCATTACCGAGGACTTCATGATACCCATTCTCTACGCGTCCCCGTACCTGGAACTCTTCGGGGACATTGCAGTGGGGTTCATGCTCTTGTGGCAGGCAGTGATAGCGGATCGCCGCCTCGAGGAGATGTACAGCGACGCAAAGGCCGATACCAAAGAGAAAAAGGCCGAGCTGGTCCGTACCAACAGGAGCGCGGCCTTCTACAGGGGTAAGGTGGCTTCCGCACAATTCTTTGCCAATACGGTTCTGTCCCTGTCCAAGGGTAAAGCCAGGGCGATCATGAGCGGAGAGCGGTCGGCCATCGATCTCCCAGAAGAATCTTTTGTTCTAATCTAATCCATCTATGGAGTCTCAAATATGAAAGCAAGAAAGGTTGTCTTGGTAGACGCAATTCGGACCGCATTCGGCCGTGCCGGAGAGAAGGGTGCGTTCTGGAACACCCGAGCAGACGACATGGTGGTCAAGGTAATAAGGGAGCTGATGAGACGCAATCCCAAAGTCAAGCCGGAGACGATAGAAGAAAATGCCTGGGGAGTGTTCTGCCAGGAAAAGGACCAGGGGCTGACTCTCGGCCGAACCTCCGCAATCCTCGCGGGACTGCCGGAAACCACAGCCGGCTACTCCATCGACCGCATGTGCGCCGGAGGCATGAGCGCGATTACTACAGCAGCCTCTGAAGTGGCGCTGGGAGCCTGCGATGTCGCCATTGCCGGCGGCGTGGAGCATATGGGACACCATCCCATGGGATCGACTGCCGATCCCAATCCCCGCTTTCTGACAGACAGGCTGGTCGACTCAAGCGCGATGTCAATGGGTGAGACAGCGGAGAACCTTCACGACATGTTCCCGGAAATCACCAAGGAGATGACCGACGAATACGCACTGTACTGCCAGCAGAAGGCTGCAGCTGCCGTGAAGTCCGGCAAGATTGGAGAGATGATCGTGCCCATGACCGTTTACACAAAGAACGGCTGGGCCGTAGCAGACACGGACGAACAACCCCGTCCTGAAACCACCATGGAAAGTCTTGCCAAGCTGCGCACTCCATTCAGAGTCATGGGGAAGGTGACGGCGGGTAACTCCTCAGGCCTCAACGACGGAGCCGCTGGAGCGCTCCTGATGACGATGGAAAAGGCCGAAGAGCTTGGCGTGCAGCCCAAGATGGAATTGAAGGCCTTTGCGTACGCGGGAGTAAGGCCGGAAATCATGGGCATCGGCCCCATTCCGGCCACACATAAGGCCCTAAAAACGGCGGGGCTGACCATGAACGACATTGGTCTTGTAGAGCTTAACGAGGCCTTTGCCGTCCAGGCTGTAGCATTCATGAAGGAGTTCGGCCTGAAGATTCCGGATGACCCCAGAATGAACATTTACGGCGGAGCCATCGCTTTCGGCCATCCGCTCGCCTCTTCGGGCGTGAGACTGGCTTTGCACCTCATGCACGCGTTTGCTGCGCACCCTGAGGTAAAGTACGGTCTCGAAACCATGTGTGTGGGCCTCGGTCAAGGAGGCACGATCATCTGGAAGAATCTGCAGCGCAACGGCAAGAAGTCCGAAAAAGCAGAAAGCGAAGAAAAAGAGAGTAAGAAAGAAAAGAAGAAAGACAAGGAATAAGACCTGGGCAGCCTGAAAAGAGGCCTGTAGAGTCCGCGGCAGATCGCACGGCTTGTGAGGCGGACAGAAGATGACTTATGAGAGACAGCCCGAACGGAAAGGATTCGTCATGGCTACAGCACCGACTTTGTTCCATATAAGCAATTACAATTCACGAGTGGGCAAGATAGCAATCGTCACCATGGACAACGGTGAAGATTACAAGTTACCGAACACCTTCGGAGACAAGGCCCTGGAATCTCTCCACCATGCCATGGACAGAATAGAGGCGGACAAGGAGCTCAAGGGGATGATGCTTTGCGGCAAGCATTATATCTTTGCCGCAGGCGCGGACCTCACACAGGTCCCCTTTGTAAACACCTTCGAGCAGGGTCGCCAGGGCGGCGCAGCCGGCCACGCGGCAATGAAGAGGATAATGGATCTCAGGATCCCCACTCTCGCAGCGATAAACGGAGCGGCCCTGGGCGGCGGTCTTGAAATTTCGCTCTATTGTGACTATCGCACGGTTTCCAAGGCAGTGACTGCCATTGCTTTTCCCGAGTGCTTCCTGGGTTTGATTCCGGGATGGGGAGGCTCGTCACTGACCCCCAGGCTCATTGGTCCGGAAAAGGCCATTGAACTGATTGTTTACAATCCTCTCAACCAGAACCGCATGCTAAACGGCACCCAAGCTTTTGAAATGGGCCTGGCCGACCGTCTGTTCGATTCAGTCGAGTTCTTTGACGAGTCGCTTGCTTTGCTGGAAAGGATCATAGACGGCACGGAGAAGATAGAGCGCAAACCGCCGGATATCTCCAAATTGAAAGCCCAAGTGGAAGGCGCCCGGAACTTCGTGGAGATGAAGGTTCATGGAGCTGCTCCTGCACCGTACCGTGCCCTCGATCTCATAGAGGGAGCGTGCGACTTGAGCAAAACCATTGACCAGTGCTTCGCTGAAGAAGACCGAGCTTTGGGCGACCTGGTCAAGAGCCGCCAGTGCAAGGCCGGGGTCTACAGTTTTGATCTGGTGCAACGCCGCGCCAAAAAGCCCGTGGGCAGGCCCAAGGACGTGACGCCCCGAAAAATCAACAAGGTAGGGATAATCGGGGCCGGCCTGATGGCCTCGCAGCTGGCGATGCTATTCTTGAGACGCTACGGCGTCCCGGTGGTGATGAAGGACATCAAGCAGGAATTCCTGGACAAAGGCCTCGGATACGTCAAAGGAGAACTGTCCGCCATGGTCAGCAAGAAGAAGCTGACGCAGGCCAAAGCAGATCACATGTTTCACATACTCATTGGAACACTCAACTGGGAAGACTTCGCGGACTGCGATTTCGTGATCGAGGCTGTATTCGAGGAGATGTCCATCAAGCAGCAGGTGTTCGCGGAGGCCGAGGCGGTCGTCTCTCCCGAGTGTGTCCTGGCCACTAACACGTCCAGCCTTTCCATTACCGACATGGCCTCAAAACTCCAGCATCCGGAACGGGTTGTGGGATTCCACTTCTTTAATCCCGTAGCAATCTTGCCGCTCCTGGAGATCATAAAGGGTCAAAAGACCGACGACGTCACTCTGGCCACAGCATTCGAGTGCGCCAAGAAGCTCAATAAGAACGCCATCTTGGTCAAGGATTCGCCAGCGTTCCTCGTGAACAGGCTACTGACCAAGTTGATGGCCGACTGCTTCCAGATCGCCGAAGAAGGTGCCAGTTTCCAGCAGGTGGACGATGCAGCGCTTATGTTGGGGCTTCCTATGGCTCCCTTTGACCTGTTGGGCCTGGTGGGACCCGCGGTGGCCTTCCATGTACTTGAGACCCTCCACAAGGCGTGGCCGGAGCGCTTCTTCGTCAGCGAGCGCCTCAAAAAGATGGTCGACGCAAAGGTCGGGAGCATCTACCAGGGAATGGGACCAATCCCTGGCAAAAAGCTCGATCCGAAAGTGGAGGAAATATGGAAGGACAGAGGAGACAAGGAGTTCGTCAAAGAAGAGATCCTCGACAGACTGCTCACAGCGCTGACGGTAGAGATAGACCTTATTCTGAAGGAAAAGGTCGTTGGCGATCCCAAAGATATAGACACAGCCATGCTGCTTGGCGCTGGATGGCCGTTCTTTAATGGCGGTGTAACCTTGTACCTCGACATGGTCGGCTACACCCCAAAGGTGCTGCAAAAGGTGTTCTACACGATATGACGCCTAATGCAGCAAGCAAAGAAACGATGTGAGCGTGAGGGGAACCTTTGGACGCTACGTTCATGGGTTCCCCGGTGACTCTTCAACGAATCCGCAGGCTTCAGCCCCTCCTCCTAGCCTCCCCGGGAACCCTGGTCAGTGACAATTCGGGAACAAGACGCCTTGACAATCCTACGGATTGTGTCAAGTATTGAGGTGGAAGCACTGATTGTTCGTTGTGCCCAAAAAAGACGGGGCATGGGAGTTGGCATAATCCCTCCGCGCATTGCCGCCCACATTGGCAAACGACTGTAGCTTTCGTAAAACCTGTAGTAAAATTCCTCTCAGACCGTCAATCACGAAATACCGCATGTAGTCCAGGGGAAGAGTTGTTGGAAGAGAGAAGAACGAAAATCCTGTTTGTTTCAGCCGATGAGGTACAGTTGAGAGACTTCGGCCGGTTCATTTGTGCTCGGAGAAAGGAGTGTGAGGTTACAGAAGCGTCGTCACTATCTCGGACGCTGGAACTGCTCGATGCCGGCACGTTTGACGCTCTGGTTGCAGACCTTAGTCTCTCCGAGGAAACCGTTCTCCAGATGCTCGACAGGATTCCCAAACACGTCCCCCTGGTGCTGCTGTCCGGAAAGGGAGACGAAGAGATTGTCTCCAGGCTGGCGGAGGCCGGAACCCTGGACTACGTGAGCAAGGACGCGGACGGTCGATATCTCAACCTTGTGCCGACCATGGTGAAAAAGGCTGTTCGGTCCCGGAGGACCGAGAGTGCCCTGAGGACCGCACTTTGTGAGGTGGAACGCAGAATTGAAGCCAGGACCGAGGAATTGACAAGGACAAACGAACAGCTCCTTGTGGAAATTGCAGAAAGGAAGCGAGCAGAAGAAAAGTATCGGAGTTTTTTTGTGAACGCGCCCGAAGGAATCTTCCAGAGCACGCCAGACGGTCGTTTCATCAGCGTCAACCCGGCAATGGCCCGAATCCACGGTTATGATTCCCCTCAGGACATGATCGAGAGCGTGGCCAGCATCGGCAGACAGCTTTATGTGAACCCCCGCCGCCGGGAGCAGTTACTTCAGTTGATGGGTGAACAGCAGCAAGTGCACCGCTTCGAGGCCCAGATGTGGCGGAAGGACGGAACAACGTTTTGGGGATCGCTCCACGTCCGTCCTGTGCACGACGAAAATGGTCAGCTGGTTTTCATGGAAGGTATATTGTCGGACGTCAGCGAACGCAAGCAAGCCGAGGAGCTTACCCGCCAGAGCGAGGAAAAATACCGAATGCTGGTGGACAACGCGCCCATCGGCATTCTCTCTTTCGATGGCAGCGGTACGATTATCGAAGTGAATCGAAGACTGATCGAGATACTCGGCTCCCCCTCAATTGATGCTACCAGGGCGATAAATGTTCTCACGTTTCCGGCCCTGGTGGAATCCGGCATTGCGTCCCTTTGCCAGTTGTGCCTGGAAGGGCGGAAGGTGGTCAGCGGAGAAGTGCCATATATCACCAAATGGGGGAAACAGACGTACCTGCGCATATTGCTTGCGCCGACCCACGATCTGGGAGGAGGCGTTTACGGCTGTCAGGCCGCGGTGGAGGACATCAGCGAGCGAAAAAAGGCCGAAGATGATCTGCTGGAAAGCCAAAATAAGTACCGGGGCCTCTACGAAGCTGCCAAGAGATCGGAGGACTTGTACCGTTCGCTGCTGGAATCGTCACCGGACGCGGTGGTGATTTACGACCTCGAAGGCCGCTGTCAGTACGTTAACGATTCCTTCACGAACATTTTCGGATGGACCCGGGAAGAAATCAAGAACAAGCGGATTGACTACATGCCCGAGTCGGAACGTGAGGCCTCGCTGGCCATCATAGGCCGCGTGATCGACGAAGGGATTCCGTGCAGCGCCTTCGAGACAATAAGAAGAACCAAGGACGGACGCCTTCTTGACGTCAGTATCAGTGGGTCGCGGTTCCACGATCATGAGGGAAAGCCCGCGGGAATGTTGGTCATTCTTACTGACATCACCGAGAAGAAACGGCTGGAGGAGCAGCTCCGGCAGGCCGCGAAAATGGAGGCCATCGGACAGCTAGCTGGGGGCGTGGCGCACGATTTCAACAATCTTCTCACCGCCATGATGGGCTACGCGAGCATCGTGCTGCAGAAAATGCCCGAGGACGCTTCTTATCGCGAGCAGGTGGTTCAGATTAACCGGGCGGCTTCACGGGCTGCTTCGCTCACCCGGCAGCTCCTGGCATTCAGCCGCAAACAAGTACTGGATATGAAGGTGTTGAACCTCAACGCGGCCATTGGCGAATTTGTCAAGATACTTCGTCGCCTTATTGGAGAGAATCTTGAGCTAAGAACCAACTTTGACCCTCAGCTGGACATGGTCCGGGCAGATCCGAGCCAAATAGAGCAGATATTGATGAACCTCGCGGTCAACGCCCGCGATGCCATGCCCGAGGGAGGAAAGCTGTCAATCGAGACGGCCAACGTTTGGCTGGATGCCGATTACGCCCGTGTTCGTCCGGAAGTGAATGCCGGCCCTCACGTGATGATTGCCCTGAGCGATACGGGCCGTGGCATCGATCCACGTGTACTGTCACGTATCTTCGATCCGTTTTTCACTACCAAGGAAAAGGACGTGGGAACAGGCTTGGGCCTTTCCACGGTCTACGGTATCGTCAAACAGCATCAGGGCCACGTTGCGGTTTACAGCGAGCCGGGCCGCGGGACCACATTCAAGATCTACTTGCCCGCGGTGCAGGAGACGGCGGACCAGACCGCGCCTGAGACCAGTGACACCCGGATATGCTCCGGGACCGAGACAGTGCTGCTAGTGGAAGATGACGAGATCGTTCGCAAACTTGCGTCAGAAGTGCTGGAAATGTTCGGTTATGGTGTGATCAAGGCATCGGGACCCGAGGACGCTATTCAAGCGTTTGAAGAGTACGAAGGGAAGATCGATCTGCTCCTCACCGATGTGGTGTTGCCGCAGATGGACGGCAAGACCCTTTTCGAGAAACTTGCGCTCCGACGCCCCGACATGAAGGTCCTTTTCGTATCGGGATACACCGAGGACTTCATCGTTCACCGAGGCGTACTGCTCCCGGGAGTCCATTTCCTTCAGAAGCCGTTCACCGTGGCAGGACTCGCAAGTAAAGTGAGAGAAGTCCTGGAGGAGCCTCTGAACGCGATAGACCCCAACTTGGCCGAAAGACCTTTGACGGAATAGGAATCCGCGTTCCAGCAGGTACCGTAGGAAACCGCGGCAAGAATGCGGCCTTCTGTTAGCTTGCTGGTTTCACGCTGTTGCCAAAATGGCTCTTCCTAGTTCAGTAATTTCTCTTCCCCGGTTCGTCAGTTTTATGGCGCGTATCTGAAGCAGGTAGGGTTCTATTACGGTCAATATCTCGTGCTGGCCGCACTGGACCAGACTGCACAACGGGCCAATTCCTTTCGGTCCTGTCTCTACTGCTCGAAGGTAAGCGAAGTCGCTCGGCACCAGGCCGTTTTGGTCCACCAACCAGTGCCTTTCCATCATTTTCTTCAAGCCTTCCAAAGTCAGCGGATAATAGGATTGGCTGCAACTGTGATGTTCGAGGAATTCCCCAGCCTTCGACATGGCCTGGCGCGGAATGAGCCGGCCTATTCTGGCGAGCATGTGACATACTTCGTCGCTGACTTCCGTGCCTTCGCGCTGGAAGACCTCTTTGACGATTTGACCAACCTCGTCCACAGAGTAAGGGACAAGATCAACAATTCCAAAGCGAGAAAGAAAAGGCCCCGGCAGCTTACCTTTGTCGGTTGTTGCCAGCAGGATTGTCGCATCACTGAAATCCGCTACGCGGTCACGGGTTACGGCCCGTCGCTCCGTAGGCTCAAAAAAGTTGAGATACTCGTCAGACCTTTTGGCCAGCGCATGCGCCTCGTCGACAAAGAGCACCAGGGGTGGATACTTGAACTTGGGCAGACCGGAATCCGTGCCCACTGCTTGGGGCTGCAACCCAGCCGCGGCCAGCGCCTCATCGATTTTTGAGATAAGGTCTTCCAGATTCCTGAATGACGTCGAAGGCTTGTCCACCAGTGGCGTCCCAAGGGCTCGGGCGACTCTTCGGGCTAACTCTGTCTTGCCGAGGCCGCCAGGCCCGCACATCATTATGTTGGCTGCCATGCGCGGGGGATTCCGCCGAAGCGCCACGGTTAGCTTGACCTTCAGCGTGTGGACTGCCGCACGCTGCCCGACGTACCCTGCGAATGTCTTTTCTATTGCGTCTGGAAAAGGTGGCTCCACATCATCCAGCTGAAGCCTTTTTCTCGCCTCCTCGGGTACGTCCTTGTCCACAACTGGGCGAAAAATTGTTAGAAACCCTCGCCTTGGCTCCGAGCCCGCCGAGTGGTCGAGAAGTACCATGTACAGTAACAGCTGAACTATCTGGAGCTCGTACTGTCCCTGCCTGCCGAACTTATACTCCCATACGTGGATTTCACCACGCGCCCGGTCGAACAGCACTGCATCGGGTCTGCCGCGAAGGTGGATAGCGCGTCCGTCAAAACGCAAGACCACTTCGAGATCAAGATCCGGGTCCAGAAAAACTACAGATTGAGAGGAAGTAGGCAAACCCGCCCGCCTAAAGTAATCACAAACCCTCCTTGTCCACAACTTCATACATTCTACTACCAGGTCGCATACGCGAATACCGCTGTCGTCCCGGAGCATCCCCGAAGACTGAACAAGACTCAACAATCTGTGTTGAAACAGAGCACTCCACACCGCACGGTATGCTTCTTCAGCAGGGTGCGTAATTGCAACGCTGAATAGCTCAGCTCCCTCCTGCCGAAAAAATGTTATCGCTTCCTTGATCCATTCATGCAGAAGGCTTCCCACTTCAACCTGATCACCCGCGTACTCTTTCCAGGAAACCGGCAGCAGCTCGCCCAGATAGTGCCGGTAAGCTGGAAGCGCCATTTCCAGTCTTTCCTTGGCCTGTGTCACCGTCAGGCTGAAAACAGCTGATTTGGTTCTACGCCGAGGCGGGAATCTGTCAACATTGTCGAATAGCGCCCTCAATACCTTGCCCTGTATCTTCTCCCTGATCTCCGGCGTTATCTCGAGCTCGCACAACTCAGGTTTGAGCATCTCACATCCCCCCATTCCAGATGATCACCCGATTCTGGTATGGAAAATGAGGATCGGCCGGATACAGGTCCACCAGATTTGAAAGCGGCTCCTGTTCCAGAGTCACAGAAAGGTCGCGCGGGGTGACTGTAGCCAACCCCGAAGAATAGACCATATAATAAAGTCGTTCAAAACAGAGCCAACCTTCCGTCTCCATTATTTGCCGGACCAAGCTAGCGAGATCCGGGGAGGGCGGCTTATTTTGGGCACGTTGCCCGTTATCATGCGGTCGTGAAGGTTGCGTGAGGCCGGTTCGTCCAAAGCTGAGTAAGAGCCTCGATATATCCTTGGTGCGTAAATTGTCCAGCCTGCTCAAAGATCTCAGGATGTTTTCTTCAGACGGCGCCGGTTGGGTGCGCTCGCTACGAAAGTCACCCTCTCTCATCTTCGCTAGTAGTTTGCCCAGCGTATGCAAATCTTTAATCTCGTCCAGCGAAAGGTGAAAGAACTTCTTGTCAAGTCGGAATGTACTTAGCAGTCTTTGGGTAGCCTCTCCCGAGCATCGTACACGTCCGTCTCGGACAAGGATAGTGGCAGGGGGGGCATCGACGATTTTCTTGAGTACGTCCGGGAACTTTCCCCGTTCCTGAACGTCGTGCACAACGACTCTGACCGTGATGCCATCGCCGATTCCGTAGATCCGGTCGCTCCCTTCGAAGTTCCTCAGCTGGCGCGGAAGCGGTCCTTCTTGATATGACACCTTCCCGGACGTCTCGGAAAAAAAGAGTACGTTTATGAGATCCTCGACACGCTCCGCAATCATGACGGTGTCGACGCCGCACTCGTTGTCTGCCAGACCCGATCTCAGGTCTGAAAAAGTATGCTTGAGAAAGTCAAGCAGAGGTGCGTCAGTCGGCACGACTCTGGAGGTGGCCACTCTGTATGCCAGCTCGGCGTCCTTGAGCAACAGCCGAGGGCTAATTCTCTCCAGGCGCAACAGCTTCTGCAATGCCTCAGCACCAAGTGGGTGGAGAGGATCCTTGACATGCTCTTTTTCTCTGAGCTTGCGCAAAGCCTCGGAATCCAGTCTGCTGCGCAGCAATTCTTCCTGTTGGGCGTTGTCAATCGACGAGATGTTGGCGACTCGGTGAACAGGGACGCCGTTCTCAACCGTACCGAATTTGCCCAGAAAGGGATCGGACAGCACCCTGTCCCAAAGGTGGAATTTCTCTTCCAAGAGACTGACAATGACATACCAATTCTCGCTGCTGTCCCTGAGATCGATCAGCAGAGCCTCTATCTCCGCTATCTGATCCTCCCTTCGCAATGAGTCGAGCTGGTCAAAGACTAGCACTATGGGGCCTGCACATTTCGAAAGCAGTCCAAACTGCTTCAGCAGATCTGCAACTTCGGTTGATTCCAACGGACCGCTGACGCCCAGGGTGCTGTACTCAAACTCGTTGAGAGAAGTAGCCCCGGATAGCCATTGCAGTGCGATCCATTTCTTTTCATTGTCGAGCACTCTGAAAAGGGCCTTTTGCACTGGCAGACTTATAGCAATTCCCGGCATTGTGGAAAGTGTACGGTGGAACGCCTCGAACAACCGTCCAAAGCGGTGTCGTTTTTCCTGAAGCCATTTGGCGTGGACCTGATCTGCATCGCAGTCCGCATAGTCTGGGACCTTTGCCATCAAGGCGTAGACCAGGCGTTCTATTTGCGAATAGGGCAAAAAGCGACTGCCGTCCATGGAAGGGTGTTCGAGGCCCGTAATCACCTTCTTCAGAACAAATCTATTAATTTCTCTCGGATCTCGCGGTGGATTTGGAACGAACGTGAATTGCTCATTCTTCAGATGTCTTCGCAACCGTGAGAAAAGATGTGATTTCCCTGAACCGGCCTGCCCCAAAAGGAACCTCACCCTGGTGACATGTGTGGCATTTACTTCGGCAATGTCCCGCAATAGTGTGTGAAACACATCCTGGTTGATCGACTGTACGTCGCAGAACTGGTCTCCTTCGTCCGACCATATTTCCTTTTCCCCTACCGAACTACTGACGAAGGGATTCAACTCCGAGAAGCCCGCCTTGGAATTCATTGGTTCACACCTTGAGCCATCTCCAGAAATAGAGGACCTCACCGTGTTCGCCTGCTAGCACTACGTACCGATCCTTGTCGGTGATTGGCTCTGTCCTGCTGTGCGCTATAAGTTCCACCACACCTGAAGCTGCGAGTCCTCTGAGGCGCCGCTGGAAGTAGTGCAGATCGACCTGTGCATTATTCGACGTGCACCATGACTCATAGCGGGCCCATGTCCAGGGTATCGGCACTGAGGTGGCTCCCCGGCGCTTCAGGAGATCTTCTGCATACCACTTGCGAAACATCTGGTCAGAAACCCGGGAGACCGCGGGCTGCGGCGCTGAGCGAGCCTCGACGCCGTCCAGAAAGCCCTCAAGTTCCGCCATAGTGAGCTTCGCAATGCGGTAACGGTTGATCCGGCTGAGTATCTCCCTCAAATTCGCCGTGTGCTTCCGTGTTAGATGTTCGGAAGGCCGAGGCGCTCTGTTCAACAAGTACTTTCTCTGGCCGCTAGAAAGGATGAAGACGCTTTTTTCATTTATCAGCGTTCCCAGCGCCTGGTCGAACAGCGGCTTCTCAGATTTGAGAAGTCTCTCTTTAGCCTGCCTGACGGTAATTCGATCCGGCCCGGAGGCGATCAGCCTCAAGATCCTTTGCGTCACAGCCACGATCGGTGGGGCATGCCAGTATCTTTCTTTTCCGCCTTTTCTTAATGCCGGATAGAGGAACGCCTTTCCCACGCCGAC
>Ga0172371_10007680_pt1 | contig 15279 bp, 14 predicted proteins | sample Lak12m_FD_114543 | JGI IMG/M metagenome (GOLD analysis project Ga0172371, IMG submission 114543) | Freshwater microbial communities from Kabuno Bay, South-Kivu, Congo - kab_022012_12m | ecosystem: Environmental > Aquatic > Freshwater > Lake | place: Democratic Republic of the Congo: South-Kivu... | reverse complement strand
TATAAACATAGCCACACTATGTTTATACCACATAAATCAAACTTTTTCAAGTATCTAGTTTGTTTTTACTTAGAATTACATAGCAGGGCTATGTTTCTTTTACATATATAAGACACATCTCAAAGACATTTTCTTTCAAAAATTTTAAAATAAATAAACCCCGCAGGTGACCGAAGGTCTTCTGCGGGGTTGACCCCCTCACTATTCCACATAAACGTTTTATAGCTACCCATCGCCTATTCTTTTCAAGAGCTTATCCGAGAATCTTTGGATTTCTTCTTTGGTTACACTCTCACGATAATACAATTCATCCATCTCGTCCAGGAATCTCTCCTCGGATATGCGTAAATTTTCGACTATGCTTTTTTTGTCCAAAGGCCTGAACATCTCTTTCTTTGCCAATAACGCCAAAGCATCATCCATATTCAATCCCAATTTTTTCTGCAATATAACCAAATCATACGGATCCCTTGGCCTTGCCCTATCATTAAGCGTACGTATTTTCTCGGCAAAAATCTCGCTTGTGTCCATAACCGGGCAGGAGAGCTTAACCCCGTAATAATTCTTGTATTCCATTACTTTTGGCTCAAGCAATACTTTTTGATTAGTATTTATATCTATCTCGATTGTATCCGGTTGGGTCAATACGCCACGGTATTGCACGGAAAACGCTAACCCGAATTTTTTCTCTTCTATATCCTTCAATTTAAATATTTCAAAATCTGAAAATAGACTCTCTACGTCGGATAGCTTTAATTTAGTCTTCGAAGTAAAATCCAGGTCTTTCGAGAAACGAATCTGGTCTAAATAGCAGTGATAGATGGCTGTCCCGCCTTTAAAGACAAGCGCGTCTTTCAATTCGGAACCGTAAATAACGCTTAAGATTACCGCTAAGAAATAATCCTTTTCAGCATCCTGCAAATTATATTTAAGGCCGCGTTTATTTAAGACCTCTAATCGCGCCCTATCCAACAAATCTATCTTCATAATATAACCGCCACTTCGCGTTAAATTTCTTTGAATTGGGCGTAAGCTTGCTATACCCCTTGGTTCCTACGGTCATGCGCAGCTGGGCGGTATCTATTTTTAATATGTCCAATATAAACCCTAATTTTCGCTTAGCCGCCTCGGGAAATTTCCCGGCATAAGCAAACAGCTTCTTAAAATCTATTCTGTCTTTTGCTTTTTGTAGTTTCTCCAGCAATAAATCGATGGAATAAGTGTCATTTTTAAAATAGAGGTAATCTAAAATCACTTTTTCAAGATCCGCGACTTTTGCGTAATAACCTTCGATGTTTTCAGTCTTAAAGCCAAAATACAGCTTTTTGTTTATCTTCAGATACCGATAGGTGTTTTTTTGAAAGACGTACTTCTTGGACTTAAGATTGGTTACCGATGATACAGTACGCAACATCTGTTCGAAAAGGCCGTAATGATTTAAAGCTGAATCTAGCGAAATATAAGAATCTTTATTAAAAGCGCTCGCTATAACAACAGGTGAAATATTCACAAAGCCGCGCGAGGATATATCTGAGATAAAATAAAGCCCTCTCCTCAAAGGGATGAGCCAGCCATTTTTTTTAAGCTCATAGACCCGCTTCTTGAGGACAAATTTCGAGTATTTCCTGCCTAATACCTTATGAATATCGTTGGCAGTTACTATCTTACCCGAAACAGCAATAATATCTTCTATATCCACAAGTCGTTTTTCCGTTAAAATAGTATTCTTTGAAACCACTTATATACCCCCTTTACGTATCTATCTAGAATTAAACCATACAAACACACTTTTGTCAAGCACCCCTCTATGTTCCGCACATATTAATCTTTTCTTTCCGCAATCATAATAATATTCGGCGCAAAGTATCCTATGTTGCCAAATCTTAAAATTCTTTCAATCTTTGAAATCCAGTAAAACAAACTTCTCATCGTATAGTTTTTCCAATCCATAAACCATGGGCTTGGATATTGATAATAATAGCCTACGTACTTATGCCACGCAGGAAGTTGAATCGGAAGGCCAATATAAGACTTTTTAACCTTAAATCCGCATTCTTTGAGCATTTTTTCTAAGGTATTATGGGTAAAATGCGTAACATGCTCATAAGAATCAAATATATCATAATCTTTTGTTTTTCCTGTTAATTTTGCCAACCATAACTTTAACATATTATATCTTCCATTCGGAACCTTTATAAAAAGAATGCCGTATTTTTTAAGGACATTTTTTATATCACCAAGCATCTTCTTCGGATCTGCGATATGTTCAAACACATCAGTCATTGTAACTACATCAAAATATTCTTTCCCAAATCCTGCATTATCAAGATATGCTGTTTTTATACTCAATCCAAAATATTTCCTGGCCATATCAGAAAGAGTCGGAGATGGCTCTACGCCAACAACTTTCCATTTCCTGCCTCTGGTATGCCTTAAAAAAGATCCCATATTTGTGCCGATATCCAGAAAATTTCCGTCCGGCTTTATCTTTTCTATCATTTTTAAATCTTCTAAATAATTTGGATCCCGGTGATGCCCGGCAAGGCCTTTGAATATTAACTTTGCTTCTTCGAAATATCTGCTTTCATCTCCCCAGTAATTCTTTTCCGGTTCCTTCACCATTGGATTGGTATAAACAAGCCTGCATCCTTCACATTTTACAATGCCTATAGCGCCTCTTTCTTTATAAATTTCTACATAATCTTTGCTTCCGCACAAAGGGCAATTTCTTAGCATTACTTCTGACCCACTATAATATTCTTTTTGCCTTCCGCCTTTTTCGTAATCCATAGCATATTTTATTCTAAAATTTTGCTAAGCCCCTCTGCAATAACTTTTCAATCAAATCCGCTGTTATCCTGACACCGTTTGAATTCCAGTGTGTATCATCTGTTTGATAAAGCAAGCTGTTGTTTTGGCGTAATGCTTCATCAAAAGCCTTTTGCGTATCGATTACTTCTATGCCTTTGTTTTGTAATCTTAAAATTAAATTTCTTAAAAACTTTGGCTTTGTTTTATTTTCAATTGGCAGGTGTTCATAATAAATATTCTCCTTGTTGGGTATCGGGAGGAAGATAAAACGAATGCCTCTTTCTTTAAACATTCTGGCATAGGAGGTTATAACTTCCGCAATCTTTTCTATTTCTTCAGGCGGAATTTCTTTATTAATTGCCATGCTATCCACTGTCTCTTTCAAGAAAAGCATCTTGTCATTCGCTATGCTCTGCACAGCGCCAGGCGGATTATATTCTCTTTTACTTGCTTTAATAAGCAGTTGGGCAGGATACTGAGCCATAATTTCTATTCTGCTTTTAAAATAATAGCCCATATTGTTTTTAAAGATCCGATCCAGCAATATTGCAAAGTATGGATGCCTGTCTAAAAAATATCTCCAACGCTGTCCTAACCAAGAATATTTGTGCCGGTTGTTATAATTTGGAATGATATCAGGCAATTCTGGAATTTTTTTCTCGATTCTTTCAAGGATAACTATATCCGGAGGGTTATCTGCGAAACGCTTTGTGTTTAAAAAGCTATCTACCAGCGGATAATTTGAAGGGGTAAAAGGATACACGTTAATTTTCAATCTTCGCTCTAATACTTCGGAAAGCATGTCTTCCTGGGTCAACCCTGTTCCGGCAATAGCTGAATCTCCCAAGATAACAATCTGATACCTGTTTATACCGGCATCGTGTTTTCTGTATCCATAACGGTCAGTTTCCCATTGCACTTTTTTCTTAACTGCAAATCTGGTGTGTCGTCCTAAATCACCTCCGGCTTCAATCATTGATATTTTCATATTTGGATAGAAACTACCCGGAAGAAATTCTTTTACCATTAATGCTTCCCATGTCCTGAATGTAAAAAAATTGATCGGCAATATAAACATCTCGGTAAAATAAAAAATGATTATTACCGATAGGGCAATAAAAAATGCCCAGGGCAACTTCTTAGAATTGGAAGTAAATGAATTCTTTTCCACCGCTTGCTCCATACATAACTATTGAATAAAAAAAGATAATATAAAAAGCCGCTTTAAGCAGAACATTTGATTTATATATGACCATTTGATCATTCTTTATAAACTGCGCAATCTGGACTAATATTAACAACCAAGTTAAGCGAATTAAGCTGAAGAAGCCCATGTCTAAACCTACACTAAAGTTCGAAACAAAACTACCGAGCATATTCAGAATCTGTCCTATAGATTTAGCCCTAAAAATCAGCCATCCGATGCATGTTAACTGGAAAAAGAAAACAACGCGCAAGAAAAACCACGCTTTCTCTATTACAGCATTTTTAGGGCTGGGTATCTTTGCAAGCACAGGTTTAAGCAATCTGTGTATTATAAGAAGCATGCCATGATAAGCTCCCCAAATAACAAAAGTCCAGGCAGCGCCATGCCATAACCCTCCTAAAAGCATGGTTATTGCCAGGTTTCTATAAGTAATGAACTCGCCTTTTTTATTACCGCCTAATGGTATGTAAAGATAATCCCTTAGCCATGTTGACAGGCTTATATGCCACCTCCTCCAGAAATCACTTGGGTTAGTGGCAAAATATGGCAGGTTAAAGTTAATCATAATATTAAAACCCATGCATTTACCCAGGCCTCTTGCTATATTAGAGTATCCTGCAAAATCACAATATATTTGAAACGCAAACGCATATAACGCGATAAGAACTTTAGCCGCGTTATAAGGGCCTGAGGAATTAAATACAGAATCTACTATTTTTGCCAGGTTATCTGCTACAAAAATCTTTTGAAACAAACCCCAAAAGATAAGATAACATCCTTCATAAAACTTCTCTAAAGATAATTTTCTGGGTGCAAGGACCTGAGGGAGAAGATCCTTAGCCCTCATAATAGGCCCTGCTACAAGCTGCGGGAAATAGGTAACAAAAAGGGCATAATCCCTGAAACTCCTGGTAGGTTCCAGCTCTCTCCTGTAAATATCTATAGTATAGCTTAAAGCCTGGAATGTATAAAAAGAGATGCCTACCGGAAGTATTATATGCAGAAGATGCGGCTGGACAGAAAAACCAAAGTAGTTAAAAAGATTATCCATGCTGACGGCAAAAAAATTGAAATATTTAAAGAAACCTAATATTGCTAAATTAATAAATATGCTTAAAAATAAAAATCTTCCTCTTGTTTTCTCTTCAACTGATTCTTGTATCTTGAGAGCGCAAAAATAATCAGTAGTTATTGAAACAAACATTAAAAATAAGAATCTCCAATCCCATGCGCCATAAAAAACACAGCTGGCTGCAAGAAGCATCCAGTTCTGCCACTTGTGGTTCATCACTAAATAGAGGCTATAAACTATTATGAAAAATACAGCGAATTGTAAGGAATTAAACAACATATCTTATATATAACCTTTTATAAAATAATAAATTATTCCCAGATACTCATGCAGAATAGCCTTTATCTGTTCAAGCTTAACTCCACCTGCTCTGTCATAAAACTGAGTTTTATCAACTGGCGCGTAGGTAACTTTTATATCTTTGGCCCATTTATTAAATACCAGCTCTACCCTTCGCATATTGTATGGCGAAGATACCAATAAAATGGAGTGCCATTTATTTTTGTCCAAGATTTTTTTACAAAATATGACATTTTCATAAGAACTGTTCGCCTTTTCTTCCAGAATAATATCTTTTTCAGGTATCCCCATAGAAATGGCAAAAAGTTTCATATTTTCTGCGTCGTTATATATATAGGTATAGCCGGATGAAAATATTATCCTGTCTGAATATCCATCTTCATATAGTTTTACAGCGTATCTGGCCCTCTCTATGGTGCTTTTCCCAGGGCTGCCGGCTTCCCCTACCCCTCCGCCGAATACAACAACAACATCAGCTTTTTCCGGCGTTTCAGAAATTTTCAATGGACTCGCAAAAAACCAAAGAAATGGAGTGTTAAATAGCAAAAAATATAACAAAATACAGCTTATAGCCAAACTCCATATCTTCTTTCTGGCAATTCTATAGAGATTAACTAAATTTTCTTTCCATCTGGATTCTGCATCCATTTTTTTTCTTGTTATTTCTTCTTGTATTAACTGGCTCATTTTTTCGATGCGGACATCCCAGCTATTATCCCTTGCTACCTCAATATACCTATTTCTTAAGACCGGATTATTTTCTTTTATAGCTTTTTTTACTTGTTCTTCAAAATCTTCTTTGTTTCTGCCTATATAAATGATCTGCCCATATTCTTTATTTAATTCCACGACCTCAGGTAAAGCAGTTGCTGCTACTGGTTTACCCATAGCAAGATATTCATTCATCTTTGTCGGATAAACTGTTTCTGTGTATTCATTTAAAAGATATGGGACAATGGATACATCAAAATTATTTATGTAATTTGCCAATTCTTTATGTTCTTTCTGCTCTAAGAAAATAACATTCTCCAGCCCATCTACTTCTGAAATATCAGTCTGTATAGGCCCTATAAATAAGAATGTCCATTTTCTATTCCTTTCCGCAAGAAATCTAATCAATCCAAAGTCTACATGTTTATGAATTCCTCCGACATAGCCAATTATCGTACCCTTAATATGCTCTATATCCTGTGGTTTTTTCATTAGAGCACCGGCCTCATTAAATCTATCCATATTAACTCCGAACGGAAATATCGTTACTTTTTTATTATAAGCTTCACATCGCCTCTTAAGTTCCTGGCCCTGGACAAATACAAGATCAGAAGCCTTGATTACCCCGGCCTCGCTTTGCCTGATTCTTGCAGGATTTTTTACTAATTTCTCAAAATCTGCAATGCAATAATAAACGACTAATTTTTTGTTAATATTATTTATTAAATCCAACGCCAGGTCTGTGGGCAAAAATGTCCACACTATGGGATCTGAAAAATCCACTACCCTTATCCATTTTTCTAAAATAGCTAAAATTAAATGGCGGTTTATCCATCTTGCAATCCTGGAATATGGAAAAGGCAGCACAATAGGAGAAAATATGTACAGATTTTCATTTTCTTTTCGTATACCTTTTACCCCTTTAAACCAATTCTTAATCCTATTCTTGATGCGGGACATATCCCTAATGCCAGGCCGACGAACCCCTGTATTTTCAATAAATAGCACCCGATTGCCATTTTTTGCAAAATAAGCCATTATCTCCTGGTGGCCCTGCCATATGAAATCCCAATCAATACTAGAGATACATATTATATTTTCATTTTTAAGCATATGTTTTTCTCTTATTTTTGATCTTATTATAGAACTTGACTATAAATTTTTTTGGATTTCTCAATAAATATAAGAACAATATCTTGATTTTTTCTTTAATAACTATGGAATCAAGCTCTGGGATAGAAAATTCTCCAGTAGAAAAATTAGGGCAATCTGACTTAAACTTTGTATAATCATATGGTTTTCGAATTAAACCTTTTTCTTCACAAATTTTGAATAACCTTGTGCCTGGCAAAGGTGTTGCAAAAAAGAAATTAACATTATCAACATCCAGATATCTGGCGAAACGAAAAGTTTTTTTGAGATCTTCGCGTTTTTCTCCTGGAAGCCCGACTACAAAAAATACTCCAGTATCCAGGCCTAGTTGTTTTGCTTTATCTATGATTGGTTTAATTTTCATAAGCATTATCGGTTTTTTGATTATGTCTTTCAGTACACGCTCGCTTCCTGACTCAATTCCAATACTGATACGGTAGCAGCCGCTTTTCTTCATTGAATACAAAATTTCTTCATCTAATGTTTGAACAGCAATGCCATTTGGCACGTTCCAGCTGACATTCATTCTTCTCTCTATCATCCCTTTGAAAAGCTGTTTTGCCCGCTCTTTGTCAAGGGTAAGATTATCATCTTCAAACAAAAGTTCTTTAATCCCGAATTTATTGATCAGATAATCTATTTCTGATATTATATTTTGCGCAGATCTTGTTCTATAACCTATTCCCCATAAGTTATGAACAGAACAAAATATGCATTCAAAAGGACAGCCTCTCGATGTAATGACAGGTAAAAAAGGCGTATTGCGCGCTGGACCGCCATGCGGATTATTTATTTTAAAATATCTTTCTAATGGAAATATGTCCCAATAAGGCAATGGCAGATTATCTATATTCTCATTAAACTTTTTTTTACGACTAATCCTTATGATTCCTTCATATTTAAAACCTACGCCTTCGATATCTTGCAGAAAAGAATATTTTTTATTTTCCAGACAATCCAAAAGCCTGGCAATTGTTTCTTCGCCTTCCCCAATAACAACAAAATCTACATTTTTATTTTCCAGAACGATTTCCGGCACTGCAGATGGATGCGCCCCTCCCAATATTGTAATAATATTTTTATTTATTTTTTTGCTCAATTCGCAAATCTTAAAAACATTCTCAGATTGAGATGAAAAAAGGCAGGATACTCCAACTACATCTGGCATAATCTGTTCTATCCTTCTTTTTATATCCTCAGCGGATAATCCAAACCTTAAGAAATTCTTATCGACAACTTCTTCTTTTTCATACCCTTCCGCTAATGCATCGAGAACAAAAATATCATGCCTTTCTTTTAGAACAGCTGCTAAATAGGCTAAGCCTAAAGGCGGATGACATGTTTTTGTTTCTGTTTTGAATATAGTAAAAGGAGGTTGTATTAATAGTAATTTCATATTTTCACATATTGCCGGAAAGAGAAATTAAAAATCTTTATATCATGCCGTTTTAGCGTCATATAGATAACAGCCACAAAAACAATCTGTATCAATAAATTCGAGACCGCGGCCCCTATTGAACCCATTTTTAGAATGGATAATGTAAGAAATAATAAAAAAAGGTTTATGATTCCACCCATAAATGAGATTCTTAAAAAATATCTATCCAATTTAAAAGGCAATAATATTAAATTCAGCATCACATATGATACAGGAAAAAGCAGCAGGATCGGGCTCATTATTTTTACAAGCAAAATAGATTCATAAAAATTACTCCCGAGTACAAATAAAACAATCTGCTTCGCAAACAGAAAAAACACTAAAAATAAAAAAAGAAACGGGATTTTTAAAAGATGTATTAGCTTTCTAATTTTAGCTATAGCCATCTCCCTGGAATGACTGGCTACGTGACTGATATGAGGATATACAGCCTGAAACACCGGGCTAAAAAATGAGGTTATTGTAATAATTATTTTCTCGGCTGCCGCATAATAGCCCACAATTATATTGTTTGCAAAAAACCCTAATATAAAGATATTTGTAGTGCCGCTCAAATTAATAAATATCATTGAAACAAAGATATGCCACCCTTCGATAAACTGGTGCCTGATATGATCCAGTTTCGGAATTTTAAAGTATATGCCAAATTTGGCAAAAACAACATAAAGACTCCATGCCCCGCCAGACAAATACCCCAATGAAATAATTAAAGGCAAATAAACGAAATCCGCATTCGTTTTAATAAATATAAAAATTGGGATAGTGAATGCTATTTTTACCAAAACATTTATAAAGGTACTGTATTTCATTTTTTCCATCCCCTGGAATAACCAGGCGGGGAAGAAAATATTTCCAATAACAACCCCAAAAAATAAAAAGTAAATAATCTTATCCTGCGCAAATTTTGGTATCAAAAAAACCGTGAGGCAAAGAGTTAAGAAACAAATTGTCGCCAGGATAACTTTAACCACTACAACGGCTGAGAAAATTTCAGAAATTTTATTGACATCGCCCGCATTTACAGAAATCTCTCTTGTAGCAGTAAAAGCAAACCCATAATCGGTAAACATAACAAAACATTGAGTAAAAGCTTGCGCAAATGCAATCAGTCCAAATTTTTCAACTCCCAAAACTCTGACTAAATATGGCAGCGTAATGAAAGGTAAAATATAGTTAGTGATTTGTAAAAATGAAAGAGAGGTAAAATTTTCTATTAAAATTTTTTTTACGGGAGATATGTGAAAAATTTTTGGGATTCTTTGATTTAAAAACAGCATTTTCTGTTCACATCAGTTATTATACCGGTTTGGCAATACATGCGAATTGTTCATACCTTGTGTCGTTTAAATAACCCAGCGATACAACATTTAATAACCAAAATTTCCATAACCTTATACCATGGATACCTTTGATTTTGAGTATTTTGTAACCGAGAGTTTCTAATGTATTGGTTATGCTTTTTTTTGTAAAAAATCTCAAATGCGTTTTATCTAAAATCCCGGCGTTTTCATATTTCCACTGTTTTTTTACCAATAATTGATAAAGGGTAAAAATAAAACGGACATTGGGCACAGAACAAACCACTACTCCTTTCGCACTGAGTTTCTTTTTAATTTCCAGAAGAATGCTAAACGGATCGGCAAGATGCTCTAGCGTATCATTAAAAACAATACAGTCAAACTTTGAGTCCGGCAAGTCGGAAATTACTCTTGAGATATCTCCTGCCAGGATATTGTCGATCTTTGTATGGGCAATAGATGCGGCTTCGCTATTCAACTCAACTCCCCAGACTTCAGCCTTTATTATTTCTTTTACTAACCTGCCGAATGAGCCGTCACCACATCCAACATCAAGCATTAAACGCGCATCCTTCGGAATAAACTGTAACATTTCTTCACGATGTTGCGAATAATACCCTGCGGGTCTTGGTAACAGGTTCGCTGGATGACAATCTTTAGATACCGGCCTCATATTTTTTAATTACTCCTTTTCTAATATTATGCTAAGCTTGCTCAGTCCTTTTTTCCAGCTGTAACGATTCTTCAAAGCGGCATATTATTAACCAACCACAGCAAATGAAAAGCATTTCTTATTGCAATAAAACGCTCCATGCGTTTTTTTTTATTTCCCATTCCATATAAACACGTAAAGATCGCATATAATAATTTTAAACAATTAACGATTTCATTTATAGCAAGAAGCAAAAAGACACTTAATCGTCCATAATGTTTTTTAAAAAATAAATGCTGGCTTTTATAATACTGGTACTGTAATCTTATGTTTAAATCCCGCCGGCTATGCAAATGATGCCTAACATATATCCATGGCAATATATAAATTTTCCATCCAGCACGTTTAATCCTAAGGCACCAATCCATCTCTTCGAAATAGAAAAAAAATGCCTCGTCTAACAGGCCTATCTTATCTACTGCCTCTTTTTTAATCATAAAACAAGCCCCTATAACTACACCTACCTCTTGCGGCAAAGACTCGGATATTTTTATATCATTTTTATATTGTTTTATACATAACAGCTTCTGAAGATAATAATTAAAGAGATGCTGGATAGTTTGCAGCCTGGGTTGAGAAAGCCGAGATGCTCCATCCGAGTTTATATAACTACAACCGCAAACAGCGGCTTCTTTGCGGCTATCAAGAAATTCTTTCATTATTTTTATGGCATTATTATCCAAAATAACAACATCTTGATTAAGTAATAAAATATATTTACCAACTGCTCTACGAATCGCCTGGTTATTAGCTTTTGCAAATCCATAATTAGCCTTATTTTCGATAACGTGCACATAAGGAAATCTGGATTTTATCATGTCTACACTGCCATCGCACGAATTATTATCAACGACTAAAACTTCACAGGTAATATCTCTTATATTTTTATAAACCGCATGAAGGCATTCTTCCAGCATCTCTTTACCATTATAGCTTATTATGCAGATCGATACATCTAATCCTGATACCTTGCCGATTCTTGTCAAATTTTCTTTGGTCATATTTCTTTAAATCTATTTTGAAGCAAAATTCTCTTCAATAAATTTTTTGAGTTCATTTGAAAGCAAAAAAGGAATATTGTTTTTGATGCGTTGAAGATCCCAATCCCACCATTTTATTTTCAACAAGCTATTTATTGTTTCCTGGTCAAATCTCATTCCGATTATCCTGGCAGGATTACCTGCGACTATCGCATAAGGTTCTACATCTTTTGTCACAACGCTGCGAGCTCCGATAACAGCCCCATCACCTATTTTAACGCCGGATAATATCAAGGCATGTGCTCCGATCCAAACATCATTTCCTATAATCACGTTTCCTTTTGTAGCCGGATGGCCTTTGATATATGAAAATTCCTTAAAAAATATATTGAACGGAAAAGTAGTAACCCAATCATAACGATGTTCTCCGCCAAGAAATATAGTAACATTGCCGGAAATTGAACAAAATTTTCCAATGACAAGAGTCGCTTGATTGTTCCAATTTTTTACTTCTGGATCCCCGTAAGTAAACTCACCTATTGAATATTCAAAATACCTGGGATTTTTATTCATAAAAGTATATTTTAAAATTTTATGCCTGGTTAAAAATTTTAGCACACCATTAAAATACATTTTGTTTGCCTCCCCTTTTCTTTTGTCTAACTATTCAAATAAAATTTTCTGATCTTTTGGAAGATATTTAAAAATACAGGCGGAATGATTAACTTTATCCACATTTTCCAAGCGCTGCCGTGAAACGCTGAAGCATCGCTCCAATAGCATTTCCAATCTTGAAGTTTTGCCCTGAAATCATTCATAGCATCATCCGGCATTGAATCCTTAAAACCTATACCCACGACAGTATGCGGAAAAGAAACTTCCCCTGCGAAGTCAACCAGAGACGATTTAAAAGGCCTTAAAAGACTTTTAAATGCTTCCGGGGTAAATCGCCAGTAATCATGCGGATAATCATGAATAGGAAAATTCATAACGGAAGCTATTACCAGAACCCCGCCAGGTTTGAGAATTCGATAAACTTCATCGATTGCCTTCCTTGCAAATTCTACATGTTCAAGCGTATCAAGGATAAGAACGGTCCCGGCCGATTCTGAAGGAAGATCTATGCAATGAAGATTTAAAAGCACATCTACGCCCGGTCCTTCCTGCATATCAGCACCGATATATTTTTTATTTGGAAAAAATCCCCGCAAATCTGCGGATTTTACCTGAGATGGCACTTGAAGAGAACCAAATTCATAGATAGGTTCAGGAAGCGATAAGTTTTCAGCACACATTTTAGCAAACTGCTTAACAGAATCACGCATAATGCCCTTCATGAATATTTATATTATAGTTAACTTTATCAACTTTGTTTGCTAAATTAGAGGCCTCTTTTATTATTCTGATATACATTAAGGCATTTGTTTTCACAGAAAATTTTTGCTCAACTGTTTTTCTGCCAGCTATACCAATCTCCTTCCTAAGGCCAGGATCTTTTATCAGTTTAGATAATTTCTCTATCCATTCTTCTTCTGTTCTCACGAGATAGCCATTTACGCCATTTTCTATTATATCTCTATTCGCGCCTACATCCGACGCCACACATGGGATACCAACACTCATATACTGAATAGTCTTAAAACCTGTTTTACCCTTGGTCCATTCATTCTCAGGCAAAGGATATACTCCTACATCAAAAGATTGAAACTGAGCGATTTCGTCCTTTAGGCTCCAGCCAAGCTTAACTACATTCACTCCTGGTATCTCAAAATCGTACCCTTCGCCTGCACCTATAATCTTTACGGTAAATTCATATTTAGCACCCAGTTTAAAAAACACACCTTTTAATTCTGATAAATATTTTGCTGTGCTATGGCTCCCCATCCATCCAATTATTATATTTTCTTTTTTCTCTCTATTTATTGGTTTGAATCTATCCGTATCTACTGATGTATGAATAACAGTTACGTTATTATTATATTTTTCAGCATAACTTGCAAGATATTCATTACAAGCTATAACATGACTGCTAATTTTGATTATTTTTTTAATCTTTGAAGGACATTTTAAATATTTTAAAAAATTATTAGCTGAACTGGTATTACCCATATAGATGGCATCATCCAAATCATATATAATTTTTTTATGCAATACTTTTACAAAAATATACTCTAAAAACGGAGGGCCTAAGGGGAATGCCTCGAGATGTATAAATATTAAATCCGATCTCATTGCAAGAAATATATCAGAAAACCTTTGAATACTGCTTTGAATAAAATATAATATTTTTTTGAAATAAAACCCTTTTTTATACAAAATCTTATAAAACTTTGCTGAAACAAAAGGCCTAATAACACATTGAATACCATTCCTTTCCAAATAAGGGACATATTGTTCTACTCTATACCTTGCGCTTGCGCCTTCAGTAGGATAAGGCTGTATAAATAATATTTTCATTTAATCTCTTCTATGTATTCTTTTAAAGCTTCCTGCCAGGTCCTCATGTTATTCATCCCCATTGAAGACAGTTTATGGTTAATAAGCGCTTCTGACTTTGGGCGGGGAGCAGGCATGGGAAAAGCTTTTGAATCAACAGGTTTTAATATAACGTCTTTTTTATCCAGATATTCTATTATCTTTTCAGCAATATCAAACCGCGTACATATTCCATTATTTACAGAGTGATAAAGCCCGTATTCGCCTCTGGCTATAATATTATATATCCCCATTGCAAGATCTTTTGTAAATGTAGGAGTCCCAAATTTATCGGTTACTGCTGATATCTCTTTCCTGGTTTTCAGTAATTCCACTATCTTCCATACAAATTTCTTATCTTTATTATAACCTCCTATCATCCAGCCGGCTCTTATAATATAGTATTTGGATAACAAAGATTTTACTATTTTCTCTCCTTCCAGCTTACTCTTGCCATATATGTTTACAGGGTCAGTAACATCTTCTTCTATATATCCATCTTCTTTCTCTCCGTCAAAAACAGCTCCTGTGCTTACATAGACCATAGGAATATCCAGTTCCTTGCAACACAAAGCTATATTCTCTGTGCCTTTTGCATTTGTCTCATAGGCATGCTTTTCATTTATCTCGCATTTATCAACATCTGTTTCAGCAGCAAGATGAAAGATGATTTCAGGTTTTTCTCTTTTAACAACATCCATTGCTTTATCTAAATTCTTTATATCTAGTTTAAGAATTTTTGCATTCGTAATAATATCCGTTGCAATAACATAGCAACCTTTGTCTTCCAAAATAGGGCAAAGCGAATCTCCCAACATACCATTCGCGCCGGTAACCATAGCTTTTAATTGCATATCAGGCTCCTATATACATCGAAATACTTAGAGACGCCTATCTCTAAAGAAAAAATATCTTCTGCCGCTTCCTTGCATCTACTAGAAACAGCCCCTTTCTCCTTCATTAACTCCAGCAGTTGACGCGTATTAGATAAATATAAGCCTTGATTAAATTTATCAACAACTACTCCCAATTTATAATTTTTCACTATTTTATCAGTATCGCCTATTCCCGAATTTATTACAAGCGGCAAACCGCAAGCCAGGTATTCTGCAAATTTAGTCGG
>Ga0172371_10007675_pt1 | contig 15285 bp, 11 predicted proteins | sample Lak12m_FD_114543 | JGI IMG/M metagenome (GOLD analysis project Ga0172371, IMG submission 114543) | Freshwater microbial communities from Kabuno Bay, South-Kivu, Congo - kab_022012_12m | ecosystem: Environmental > Aquatic > Freshwater > Lake | place: Democratic Republic of the Congo: South-Kivu... | reverse complement strand
TATGTAGTGGCAGGACAGGTTGAGCGTGTTATGAAGCCGTGCGGCGCCCTTCCCGTTCACTTCCACCCACGGGATCTGCTCGGTGAGCGCCTTCTCCAGCCGATCCCTGAGCTTCCGTATGCGGTCCTCTTCCCCCGAGTGCTCGGCCGCGAGCTCCACCGCCTTGGCCAGGCCGGCGATTGACGCCACGTTCTCCGTGCCCGCCCTGCGGCCCGACTCCTGGTGCCCGCCAATGAGGAACGGACGCCACGGAGTCCCCTTCCGCACGTACAGCACGCCGATCCCTTTGGGCGCGTGCAGCTTGTGGCCGGAGAAAGAGAGCATGTCCACGTGCGGAAGCGAGCTGCGCACGTCAAGAGAGAGTTTCCCAGCAGTCTGCGTCGCGTCCGTGTGGAAGATTATTCCGGGATCCGTCTCCTTGGCTATCCGGCTGAACTGCTCGATCGGGAAGATCACACCGGTCTCGTTGTTTGCATGCATGATCGTCACGAGCAAGGTGTCGGGCCGCAGAGCGCGCACGAAGTCCCGCACGTCAAGGCGCCCCGATGCATCCACAGGGAGGAACGTGACCTCCACCCCCTGACGCACAATGTCCTTGCACGCTTCCAGCACCGCGGGGTGCTCCACCTGCGTCGTGATCACGTGCCGGCGGGCAGGGTTTGCCTTGAGCGCACCGAGCAGCGCCGCGTTGTTGCTCTCGGTCGCACATGATGTGAAAAGCACTTCCTCCGCAGCCGCCTCCAGAAACCCCGCGATCAATGCCCTCGCCGAATCAACAGCAGCGGCGGCCGGTCTTGCCTGCTCGTACGCCGAGCTGGGATTGAAGTAGATGTCCCGAAGGTAGGGGACCATCGCATCGTAGACTTCCGGCGCGACCGCCGTCGTCGCATTGTTGTCCAGGTATATTGTGGTCATGTGCCTCCGACTCTCAGACCGCGATGACCCTGATGTGCTCGTCCACCCGGTCCTTCAAAGTCTGCTCCACCATCATCTTCAGCGTCATGCTGGCCCCTACGCATCCGGCACAAGCACCTGCCAGGCGGCAGTAGACCGTGCGGTCCTTGATGTCCATCAACTCGAGGTCGCCGCCGTCCGCCTTCAACATCGGCCGCACGTATTCCTCGATCACTGCTTCGACGCGCTTTGCAAACTGGTACGGCGAAAGCGCTGCCGGGTCGCCCGAAGCTACCGCCCTGGGCGCGGCCGGCTTCACCCCGTCCGGAGACGCCGCGCCCTTGGCCCCCCAAACGTCGTTAAGGATGTCCTGGATTCCGCCCGGTGCGTAGTGACAGGACTGGCAAGCCCCCCCGGCCTTGATCGCGCTGGTCACCTCGGGGATGGTCTTGAGATTCAGCTCGGCAATCTTGCGCCGAAGGTACGGCTCCGTGATGTTGAAGCACTTGCATACCAGGCGCCCGTCCGCCTGTTCGTGCGGCTGTATGTCGATCCCCAGCTCTCGCAGATCCACGCCTCGGCGCTGCGCCCAGTTGAACACCGCGGCTTCCAGCGCCTCGGCTCCCATGACGGAGCAGTGGATCTTCTGGCTCGGGAGCCCTTCGAGGTAACGCACGATGTCCTCGTTGGTTATCTTCAGCGCGGATATCGGCGTGAAGTGCCCCTGTTCTATGATGGCACAGAGCGCCTCCGACGAAGCGATGGCAGAAGTGCAACCGAACGTGAGGTACCGCGCCTCCACGATGATATCCTTCGTCGGGTCTTCGTTCCTCTCGACCCGGAACGTGAACCGCAGCGCATCGCCGCATGCGATCGAACCGTGCTCGCCCACGCCGTCCGGATCCTTGATCTCTCCCAGGTGAGTGCCCGGGCGCCCTTGCACCGCATCCATGAAGAGCTGTTTCGTCTTCTCGCTGTAATCCCAACCCATACGGATCCTCCGCTCTGTGACCCGCCGATAACCTAAGATGCTCACCTCCTGGTGTCAAGCGAACAACGGCCAGAAACAGCTTGACAACCCAATGCCGGGCCGCTATACACCCCGGCGTGGTTTGTCGGACTTTGAAATTCGGCTGGGGGATCGTCTAACGGCAGGACAGCGGGTTCTGGCCCCGCTAGTCTAGGTTCGAGTCCTAGTCCCCCATCTTTCGACGACCACAGTTGTATGGGTGTGGCCCATTAGTCTATTCGGTTAGGACGCTGGCCTCTCAAGCCGGTAGGACGGGTTCGAATCCCGTATGGGCCGCTACTTCAAATAGTTGATGCCGGTCCGCATCGACGCTGTCTGCAACATCTGTGACGCGATGTGGTTCGCCTCGCGGATGACTTCGTCGAGGTCCACGCCGACCACGCGGCCGCGGTCCACCACCACCTCGCCGTTTACCACGGTGTATTCCGTGCGCCCCGTCGTAAACGACATGAAAGGCCCTGCCGAAGGGTCGTGCATCGCACCGGCCATGCCGACGTCGTGAGTGTTGAAGATCGCGAAGTCCGCAGCCTTGCCAACCTGGATGCTTCCAATGTCGTCACGGCCAAGCACCTCTGCCCCACCGCGGGTAGCCATCGCGATCACCTGCATCGGCGTCATGCGCGTCACTCCGGTCCCAACCCGGTGCACCAGCAATGCCTGCCTCAGCTCCAACAGCATGTTGCTGCAGTCGTTCGATGCGCTTCCATCTACGGCAAGGCCGACGGGCACCTTGCGCTCGATCATCTCCGGGACACGGGCGATGCCGGACCCCAGCCTCAGGTTCGACGACGGGCAGTGCGCCACGCCCGTGCCCGTCTTCGCAAGCAGGTCGAGCTCTTCATCGTTGAAGTGCACCCCGTGTGCGAACCACACGTCGCGGCCTACCCAGCCAAGATCCTCGGCCATCGCAAGCGGCCTCTTGCCATACGTCTTGAGGCAGTACTCCTCCTCGTCCAACGTCTCGGCCAGGTGCGTGTGCAGCCTCACCCCCTCACGACTTCTGGCCATGTCCGCGATCTTCTTCATCAGCTCTCCCGTCACCGAAAACGGAGAGCACGGCGAGAGTCCGATCCTGAGCATCGACAGCTCGGACGAGTCGTGGAACGCGTCGATCACACGCTCGCAGTCTGCGAGGATCTCCCCTTCGGTCTGGACCACGTCGTCCGGCGGAAGTCCCCCTTGCGACCTGCCCCGGCTCATCGAGCCCCTCGTCGGGTGGAACCGAACTCCCAGCGACCGCGCTGCCAGGATCGTCTGGTCCAGGAGGTCCCTCGGCTGGTCCTTCGGGAAAACGTAGTAGTGATCCGCTACCGTCGTGCACCCCGAAAGAAGGAGCTCCGACAGCCCCACCAGCGCACCGATGTGAACCGCGTCCGGAGTCAGGTGGCGCCAGATCTCGTAGAGCCCCACCAGCCAGTTGAAGAGCGTCGCGTTCTCAACGTATGGAACGCAGCGCTGAAGCGTCTGATACAAATGGTGGTGCGTGTTCACAAAGCCCGGATACACAACGTGAGTGGAGCAGTCGATGATTCGCTCGCCCGGCTTCGGCTTGAGCCCGAACCCGATCTCGGAAATGCGATTCCCGCTCACCCTGACCGAGACGGCGTGGCGCACCGACCGTGCGTCATCCACGGTCACCAGCGTCTGGACGTCCTTCAGCAGCAGGTCGGACATCTACTCTCCCTCCAGGATCTTTTTGGCCTCGTCCTTGTCCGACGAATGGACGAACGCACCATAGAGTTGGAAGACGTTCTCCTTGTCCACGATCCTGCCTTTCATCATCCGCAGGGCGGAAAGCTTGTCGTCCGGGAAGGAGAACTGTGCCAGGATTCCTTTCACCTGCACCACTGTGAATGTCTGGTCCTTCGCAGCGGTCGACAGCACGCTGAGCTTGTCGTCAGCGAAGCCCTGCTCGTTCAAGGCCCCGAGAAGCTTCGAATACCGTGCCTCGTCCATCGGCTTGAGCACCGGAGTCGGGGGCGTGGGCTGAGTCTCCGTCCCCGGCACCGTCTCGACCTTTATCGTCACGACGTTTTCCTCTCCCGGACGACCGCCCTTGCACGGGCAGCAGTCGTAAGCCGGAAGCATCTCCTTGCGGCTTTCGGTGTCGATGAGAAACTCCTTGATCTGGAGTCTCGCTTCGCGAAGCCCAAGAGCGGCTTCCTCCAGCTCCCTTGCCGACGCCTTCTTCCCCTTCTTTGCTATTGCCTCGATCGCCTCCATTCGGTCAGCCGCGTCCTTCAGCAGGTTGAACGGGATCCTCTTCTTCTCCGGCGGCCGCGGCGACCGGTCCTGCGCAACCGACCATGCCGGCGACAGCACGGCCATCACCATCACCACCAACGCCATGCAAGCTGCTCTCATGAGTCCCTCCATCAAAAGGCCCGACAATCGTAAGCCGTGCCCGCCCGCGTTTCAACACCATTGCATCGTCTTGCCAATTCATTGGCGCGCACCGGAACCTTGGATTACTATCCGCCCTGATCCGTCGGCCTGCGCGGGTCGCGGCACCACCAGTGCCGCACACCTCTCCGGCCGCGGCTTGGAGAGGTGGTTGATGACCGCGATCCCGGTTCACGGTCTGGTGCTGACCGTTGCCATCGTTCTTGCTCAGGGCGAAAGCGGGTCCCCCGCCTACGTCGTGCCCCCGGCCGCAGGGACCCACGCGTCCATCCTTTGGCGCGCCCTGTCGGATCCCGCGGCATTGGCTCTCCAGCCGGGCAACGCCAAAGTGCAGGAGCAGAACCTGGCCGATACGTCGTACGTCCACCCGTTCCTCGGCCGCGGCACCCCGCTGGAGAAGTTGATTCGCAGGGTCATCTCGCAGGATCTGGACCTGCAGGATTTCGACATGCGCGACTCGCTTCTGATGCCGGTCCCCGCCAAGCTCGTCGCGACCGTGCCGAACATCAGGGGCGCACGCGTCGTCATGTCGTTTTGCGCGGTGGACAAAGCTTTCTCCGGCCCTAACGCCGAGCCCCCCAAGGTCGTGGCGCGCTTCCGACCGGAAGCCGACCCAGGCGCCGCTGGCCCCGCCTACTCGGTCGAAGTTCCTCTGCCGGTCCAGTTCGCAACGACCTGCAAAGCTTGGACCGAATGCTCGATTCCGCTTCCCGCCTCTGATGCCGAGACCCTGCAACTTGAAATCGACACGTCTTCCGGGAAACAGGACCGCACCAGACTCGCCGTTGCAGTAGGCAACCTCGCCCTGGTCGGAACCCAAGGCGCCGCTCCCGCGGACGCCCATCTTCCGGCTGCCCGGCCCAGCCCCGCCGGCCCGAACGTGCTGGTGATCTTCATCGACGCAGCGCGGGGAGACTGCACCGGCCCGGCCAACCAGTCCTTCCCGTCGGTGACACCGGTAGTTGATATTCTGGCGAGCAAGGGCGTAGCGTTCGTGAACGCATTCAGCCTCTCGAACCAGACGCGGGCGTCGATTACCGCGTTCCTCCAGTCGCAGCATCCGACCGTCGGCGGGTTCCACGGCAGGTGGTGGAACCTGAAGCCGGAGGTCATCGATTCCTACTACAAGTCCGAGCCGCCGCTTCTTCCATTGCTTGCTAACCGGGCCGGCTATACCACTGCGAGCATCGGCCGCAACCACTTCCAGTTCGGTGTCACGCCCATGGCTCTGGACCCCGGGTTCTCAATGATCTACGACAACAGGAAGGCCCAAATGGACACGGTCCACATCATCGACCGGGCCGGCGCATGGATGGAGGAGAACAGGGATCGCAAGTTCTTCCTCGAGATCAATATCTCGCCCACGCACCAGCCGTACAATCCGCCGGACCAGTACCAGGCTTGGACGAAGGAGCGGCTCAAGGGCCTCGACAAGCTGCCCGCCCGCGTGGACTACTTGTCGGAGCTCTACTACGCGGACCAGGAAGTCGGACGGCTTCTCAGCAAGCTGGACTCGCTGGGGCTCACGGACAGCACGGTAGTGATGGTGACCGCGGACCATGGCGAAACAATGCACGCTGCGCACTCCTGCAACTCCGAGCTCTTCCAGACCATCTGCCACAACTCGCACGGGCTTACCTTGTACGACGAAGAGATCCACGTCCCGCTCGTCTTGTCCGTGCCCTTCATGAAGGAGCTCAGACCAGGCGTGCGGAAGAACGCCGTGTCGCACCTCGACGTCGGCCCCACGCTGCTCCAGCTCATGGGGCTTCCGCTCCATCCGCGGCATACCGGCCGCTCGCTGCTTCCCGACCTGGCCGGCGCCCCGGCAGTAGATGAGGAGATCTACTTCGAAGCACGGCTTGCCAGCGGCGTACGGTTAGAGGGCTTCAAGTACATCCTGCACCACGAAAAGGACGACGCCCGCACGCCCGCCTGGCTCTCCGGGCCCGAAGGTACGACGCAGGAGCTCTACAACTTGTCCGATGACCCAAGTGAAACCCACAACGTCCTCGCTCGCAACCGACCCAAGGCCGAGTACCTGCGCGCGGCCTTGCGCCGCATCCGCACCGACCTGACCGACCGCGCCGCACGCTCCCTGGGCCTGCCCTGGGAACCCGCCCAGGCACCCCCGATCCCGCTGCCGAATACCCCGGCCGAGCCGGTGCCCACGGGGCAGAAGGAACATTCCAGCGAGTCCCCCCTTCCCCCTCGACAGGCTCGGGGGACTCCCCCCAGGGGGGGGGAGACGAGAGGGGAGACCAACGCAGCAGATCCTTCCCGTGAACGGCTGCCGTGCTCGGAAGGCGGGGCTGCGATGCTCGGCACTGGCGGCTGTGGTGCTTGGAACTCACGTGTCCCCCCTTCGGGGGGACGAGGGCCGGAGCCACGCTCCGGCCCGGAGGAGGGTCTCGCTGGCACTGCTCCCGGCCTTTTCTTCCTTGCCCTGAACCACGACGATCGCCCGCGCCGCTTCGGCGGCCGCATCTCCACGTCCGGACGCTTCGAGTCGGTCGAGACCCTGGCCGGGGCCGCGTGCGTCACGCTTGCGGGCGTGGAACTGAGCCTGGATTGCAGGGTTGACGATGACCCGGTGGTCGTCCGAGTCGAGGTCGTACCCCCCGGCGCTGCCCTGTACTTCGATGCGACCATGGATGGCGCACCGCTTCGCCCGTCCAATCTCTACCTGGGCCGGTTCGGCCTGGCGCTGTCCGCAGATGCCGCTCTCGAAGGCGAACGGGAATTGGATCTGTCGTACTCACCCCGGATGCCGCATTTCCTCCCCGGGTTCGACGCCGGCCTCTTCTTCTGGCACGGCAACCCTGTCCTCGCCGGTCGCTGCATCGGGCGCGGTTCCGACACCTCAGGCACCGGGGCCGCCGGCCCCGAAGCAGTCGAGTTCGAAGGCGCGGAGTCAATTCAGGACGGAGCGGCGCGAAGCGCGCTCAAAGACCTGGGCTACTGGCGATAACGATCACGACACAGCTTGAAGTGCTCAGGGGCGGAATTGAACCACCGACACGCGGATTTTCAGTCCGCTGCTCTACCAGCTGAGCTACCTGAGCGCCAGCCAAAAGCATCCCTTATATGTAGTGCGCCCCGCCTTTTGTCAAGCGAAAACCGAATCTTGCGTGCGTACGGCTCCTGCCACGCCTTGGATCGCACCCCTGTATCTTGACCGTCGCATGCTCAGTGCTACGATCACTTCGCCGGGGGACAGCCCGGTGACGCGCGAGGTTGAGCCCACTTGTCCGAAACGCTTCAAACGATACTCAACAACCCAATCTACCTTGGAATCGCTGCGCTGCTTGTCCTCCTCGTGGTCCTTGCCCTTGCCCTGAAGTTCCTGAAGCTCGCCCTGCTGGCCGCTCTGGTCCTTGTCTGCTACTTCGCGGTGATGCACTTCACCGGACAGGAGGTGCCCCGTGAGCTCTCCCGGTTGGAACAGGGGCTCAAGACCAAAGCCGTGGAAGCCGGAAAGGCGGTGAGCATCGGGGTGAAGGAGCTCGGCCGGCCGCGCCCGGTCGAGAGACTGAAGCACAGCGGCAAGTAACTGCTGTTCAGCCAGCCGGGGGAACCGGCGGGTTGTGGCGTTTGTTGCACGCCCGGGTTGTCCGTGTATACGTTGTGCACAGTGCCCGGCCGACAGCCCGCGGGCTGGATTGCTGGGACGCCGGCGCTGAACTCCGCATGTATGGCCGAGGCGCCGAGTGTCGTGCCGGACCTGGCACGGCGGTTGCAAACGGAAAGGGCACTCGGGCAACGTGGTCCGAGTGGGATTTCTGAATGATAAGTGAATCGGCACGAGGTGGTTCATGAACAGGAAGGTGGTGGAAGCAGCTCGGATGGGGAAGGTGCTCTTGGCAGTGGTCATGCTGTCGTCGGGGGTGGGTTCATGCTCCAGCGCGGGGAAGAGCCCCGTGGGGGGCGATTCACTCACCGGAGACCAGGTCGGCGAGGACACCGGGCTCGGAGACGTGGGCTCGCAGGACTCTCTTGGCGACGGATCTCTCGAAGACGTCGTCGCACCCGATTCCCAGGCAGACTCGATGCCGCCCGACTTCGCCGCGGACAAGGTCGAGCCGGAGACCTCCCCGGAAGTGCAGCTCGACCTCGGCGAGGACGTCCAATACCCGCAGGGCTGCTGCGGCTCGGACGGCCTCTGCCCGGAAGGGTCTCAGTGCGCGCCGACCCCGTACGCCGAATTCCCTGGCGTGTGCGTGGAGAAGGTGAAGCCGGGCGAGTGCTACTCGGACGCTGATTGCGGCGACTTCCAGATCTGCATCGATCCCGCGGCCTGCCCGTGCGATGCTCTCTGTGAGATGGCCGGGCCCGGCCATTGCGAGGACGTAATCACCGGGTGCTGCTCCACGGATGCCGATTGCGACGTCGGCGACATCTGCGTCGGCCAGATTCCCGGAGGCGATTCGGGAAGCTGCGTTCCGAAGCCGACCGGCATGGAATGCTTCGATGCGGGCGATTGCCCGGACAACTTCTTCTGCTTTGATCCGATGGAATGCGGGTGCACGGTGGACTGCATGAGCGAGCCGGGCGAATGCTATCCTCTTCCCGGCGACTGCTGCTTCCTCGACACAGAGTGCGCAGAAGGATACGTGTGCGCAGAGTCGCTCATGGGCGGAGCGCCAGGCGTGTGCGAGCCTTCGCCGCTTCCGGGCAAGTGCTGGAACGACGAGGACTGCGGCGAGTACGAAGGGTGCGACGGTGCATCCACCTGCCCGTGCAACGCAGACTGCGACGCACCGGACGAGATGGGAACGTGCAATCCGCTCATCGGCGGCTGTTGCGACGTGGATTCCGAATGCGACCCGGGCTTCGACTGTGTTGGATCGGGAATGGGAATGGGGGGCACCTGCCAGCCCGAGACGGAGCCCGGCAAGTGCTGGGACGAAGACGACTGCTACGAGACGCAGGAATGCCTCGGTGCGACCTTCTGCCCGTGCGGCGCGGTATGCGGCGTCGGTACCTTCCCCGGCACCTGCTCCCCGGTCCCGGTGGGCTGCTGCTACAAGGACTCCGACTGCAACGCAGGCTTCATCTGCAAGGGGATGTGGCCGGGCGACAATATGCCGGGAAGCTGCGTTCCCGACCTCACTGCGCCCCAGTGCAACGACGCCAATCTGCCCTGCTGCTACGACGAGTCCGACTGCCCCGACAATTCGGCCTGCAACGGCGGATTCGCATGCGGCTGCATCGCTCTCTGCTACAACTGCGGCGCCTGCATGCCCGACCAGATCGGCTTCTGCGGAAACATCTGAGAGCTTCCTACGGCTTGCCGAGCGGGCCGTGGTCGTAGCGCTCGAACAGCTTGCCCCACGAAGAATCGTACCAGGCGTTCACGCGCTTCCTGCCCGAGGTCGGATACCACACGTAGTCGTGGTAGAGGTACGAGGCCAGGATGAAGGAGTGCACGATCGGGGTCTGGAAGAACACCTTCTGGAGCGGCCGGAGCGGGCCGAACCATATTGCGTTGCCCGCGGCGCTCGCAGCGTTGTCGCCCACCGTGAACCCGAAGTTCCAGCCCGAGATGTCCTCGCCGACGATTTCGATTGAGCCCGGGTCCCCGACGCCCAGCCCGCGGTCGTGCGCAAGCCTCACGTAGGGAATCTTCATCGGATCGAATCCCATGATCTTCGACGCGGTCGCATCCAGCGCCACGCAGTCCCGGGACGCCATGATCACGTTCTTCACAACGGGCGTCATCGTCCGCGGCCCGGGGCCGTTCCCGCAGGTCGTTCCGTCCGCGACCGCAAAAATGCCGGGATGGATCTCCTGCTGGATCGCAAGCAGATCAACCAACGTCTCGTGGATGACCGAATGGCAGTAGTGCCGGCTGCGGTCCAGCAGGCCGCCGAACGCGTTCTTCATCGAGCACGTTGTCGTCGTGTAGATGTGCGTCTTCACCGTCGGCAGGTGCACGATGTTACGCCCGATGAAGAAATCGGGAATGCGGATCCCTTCCCGGAACACCTTGTCCAGGACCAGCATCTGCGCCTTCGGCTTGTATGTGACCCACGACATGTGCTCCGGATGGAAGTTGTACCGGACGGGGATCGAGTACGCATCGAAAACAGAGTTGTACTTGTTGAGCCGGTCTCCCTTGTGCGGATCGTTCACGACCGTCTCGTTCTCCACGCACGTCACTGACTGTTTGACGTGCCGCTTCACGTTCCGGATGCAAGCTTCGAGCTGCCACGGCGTCGTGTTCGCTCCGGGGAAGAACAGGTGCCACGAGATGTTATCCTTGATGATCGTCTCGCGGTCGGGGTCGATGGCGCTCTTGAATCCAGCCAGTTCGTACAAGCGATCGTAGTCCTCCAGCACCGTCTCCGGTGTGGTCGTCAGCACCGCCACTTTCGATTTCATCGCATTCACCTCACAGATGCTCCCGAGATTACGCCCCTGGGGAGCGTCCTCATGGTTTCCAAAGTACCTTCCACGGGTTCTTGCGCAGGTCAAGGATAAGCTCTCTCACGTCGTCGTAGACTTCGCGGTCGTTCAGGAACGCACCAAGGGAGCCCTTGCCCTCTCTGATCGCGGAAGCTATGGCGCTCAAGTGCGCCACCGTCTCTTCGGTCCTCAGCGACAACTCCCGGATGCTTCCGGTCGCCGCGGTCAGGTCATCCGACGCTCGGGAAATGGCGGTCTTGGCTCCTTCCGCAATGCCTGCTTCCTCCAACCCCGACACAAGCTCGGTTGCCTGCCCGACCAGGCGCCGCACCCCTGCTGCGGTCGAAGTCACCTGAGCGTCAACGTTGTCTATGCGTGTCCCGGTGTTCTCGATGAGCGCCCCCGTGACCTGCAGCAGATCATCAACCGACGCCAACAGGAACGGCATCTCGTCTTCGATCTGGCGGGCAGTGCCGGCAGCGCTCCGGACGAGGTCGCGGACGCCGTCCTGACCTTCGACGACCTGGAGGCCGGAATCGACCAGGGAGTCCATCCGATCCAGCGAACTCTGCGCTCTCTTCAGCGTGAGCCGGCTGTCCTCTATGAGCCCCGGAAGCTCCGCGTCGAGCTGCCTCAAGATGCTGCTGGAATGCTCGACCATGGCCCTGGCGTCGTCTACCAGAGCGGAAATTCCCTGGCCTTCCTTGTCCAGCGACGAGTAGACCTTCTCCAGCATGTCCGCTGCCCTCGCGGTCACCATCTGGAGCTCGACAGGGGACTGCCCCGCACAAATCGACCCCGACGGAATCGGCGTCTCCTCCGGCGAGCCGGGGATCACTTCGATGTATCGTTCGCCAAGCAAGCCTTCGGTCGTTACGAAAAACTTGGAGCCGGTCGTCACGGACTTCGCCATGTCCGGATCGATCTCGATCCGTGCCCGCACGTAGATTGGCGCCCCTTTCTCCGTCCGGATCTCTCCTCCGGTGAATACTATTTCCCTCACCGAGCCCGCTGGGACTCCCGCGATCTTCACCTTCGCCCCTTCCCTAAGCCCGCCGGACGACGGAAAGTCGATGAACAGCTCGTGACTCGCCGAGAACCGGAAATTCCCGAGAACGAGAATGAACGCGATGAGCACCCCCAGGGACGCGATCAGGAACGCCCCCACCTTCAGCTCAACTGCTCTGTCCTTCCACGCCATTCCCGCCCATCCAATTCCAGCGGCGCATTGTACCTTCGCTCCGCATGGAGTCAATCTGCTCACGCTTGACATTAAATAGGAACACTTCCTACTATCCGTCCGAGGAGGCGGCAAGATGCGCCCGGTATACATGGATTGCCACGCCACCACGCCGGTGGATCCGCTCGTGCTGGATGAGATGCTCCCGTTCCTGCGCGACGAGTTCGGGAACGCTTCCAGCGCGGACCACGCTTGGGGCTGGCGGGCTGAGGAGGCAGTGGACCTCGCACGTTCCCGCGTAGCGAAGCTCCTGAACGCTCGCAGCGACGAGATCATCTTTACCAGCGGGGCAACGGAAGCGGACAACCTGGCGATCAAGGGGGCGGTCGAAGCCGCTGGAGGCTCGGGGCGCCACGTCATCACCGTTGCCACGGAGCACAAAGCCGTGCTCGAATCGTGCGCGTGGTTGGAGCGGCACGGGACACAGGTCACCATCCTCGGCGTGGACGGCGAGGGGATGATCGACCTCGCCGAGCTGAAGAACGCGCTGCGGCCCGAAACCGTCCTGGTATCGGTGATGGCCGTAAACAACGAGATCGGCGTCATGCTGCCGCTGAGCGAAATCGGCGCCATCTGCAGGCACGCGGGCGTCCTGTTCCACACCGATGCCGCCCAGGCCGCAGGTCGGGTGCCGATCGACGTGGACGCTGTGGGACTGGACCTTCTCTCGATGTCGGGCCACAAGATGTACGGCCCCAAAGGTGTGGGTGCGCTATTCGTCAGGAAGACAGCGAGACGCAAGGTGGCAAGGCAGATGCACGGCGGAGGACACGAAGGCAAGATGCGCTCCGGCACGAGCAACGTACCCGGCCTCGCAGGCTTTGGAAAGGCGTGCGAGATCGCCGCTTCCCGCATCGATTCCGACGCTCCGCACCTCCGGAAGCTGACGGCGAGGCTCCTGGACAAGCTGACGACGAAGCTGGAAGACGTCCACCTCAATGGACACCGCGATTGCAGAGTTCCGGGCAGCCTGAACCTCAGCTTCCTGGGAACGAAGTCCGAGGCGCTGATCCTGTCGCTGGATGGGGTGGCCCTGTCAGCGTCGTCAGCGTGTACTTCCGCTGCACACCTGCCTTCGCATGTCCTTAAGGCGATCGGCCTCGACGATGATCGCATTCGTTCAGCGGTCCGTTTCGGCCTTTGCAGGACCGCCACCCAGGACACCGTGGACGACGTTGCTTCGCGCGTCGTCGCGGCGGTCACGCGCCTTCGCAACATGGCCCCGGTCGACAGCGCCAAAGCCCGCACCAAGGACCGCAGCCCCGAGTCCGCAAGCGTCCCGGCCGGGCGGCCGCCGCTGCGGCGCCGCTGATTCGGGAGCTTCCACCATGCCCAAACCGTCGCAGCACGTGTTGGATCGCGTCGCGTCGCCCCGCTACGCGGGGAGCCTCGACCCCAGGGCGCAGGACGTGCTGACCGGGATCGCAGTAGCGGATGACTGCGGCGACGTGATTCAGGTGCAGCTCAAGGCAGACGCTGCCGGCGTTGTGCTCCAGGCCCGCCACAAGACCTACGGCTGCGCTCAGGCCATCGCTGCCTCGGAGATGGTGTGCGAGATGTGCGAATCGCGGGAGCTGACACTGCTCGCAGATCTCGCACCTGAGACGGTGGCCCGCAAGTTGGAGACACCCGACCTGCACGCGGTACGCATCGCGGTCGATGCTCTGCGCAAAGCGATCATCAAGAAGGACCGTGCCGGCTAGGGTCCCCCCCTCCCTGCACTCCTCCACCGAAGGGGAGGGGATTGTGCAGAACTGTCCGTTTGTCGGTCTTTTTGCAGAATTCGTGTAGATTCCTATAATCCTTTCCTTGTGTTGGAGTCGCGGAGGTCACGTATGGCTCTAAAATGTCGATTCGATACCATTCTTAAGAGAGACGGAAGCGAAGTCCCGTTTGACTCGGAGCGGATCGCCACGGCCATTTACAAGGCCGCAGCCTCCATCGGCGGGAAGGACAAGGAGCTCGCCCAGAAGCTGGCCGACGACGTCGTACGGATAATCAACAAGCGGCCGAACGGGCAGCGGCCTTCGGTCGAAGAGGTACAGGACACCGTCGAGCGGGTGCTGATCCTCGCGGGTCATGCACGTACGGCCAAGGCGTACATCGTATACCGCCATCGGAGAGAGCAGGTCAGAAAGGGCGAGATCGGACGTCAGAAAGGCGGGTCGGTCGAGACCATCCCGTGGAAGCTGGTGTGGAAGACCCTCGCCTGGAACGCGGACCACGACTGCGACAGCATCGAGGGGTTGAACCGCTGGGTGCGTGAAGGCAAGTTCGGCACTCTCGTGAAGGAAGCCGATGCCGAGTATGCCAAGCAGATCGAGTGGGGCGCGGACGAAGTGATCGGCAGGGGCGACAAGGTCAAGTTGCTCATCGTTGCCGGGCCTTCGTCTTCCGGCAAGACCACGACCACGTACAAGCTCGCTCAACGGCTCAAGGGCGCCGGGCTGGAGCTCAGGGCTCTGAACCTCGACAACTACTTCCGCGATCTCGAGCTTCACCCGAAAGACAAGTACGGCGACTACGACTACGAGACTCCGGAGGCCCTGGACCTGCCGCTGGTGAACGACCACCTGGCGCGGCTCGTGGACGGCGAGGAGATCCTGATGCCCCGCTACGATTTTCACACGGGCAAACAGATTCTCAACCAGGCACCCATCAGGGTGAAGGACAACGAGATCATCCTGATCGACACTCTCCACGGGCTCTCGGACGAGCTGACCCGCACCGTCCCCGAGGAGAAGAAGTTCAAGCTCTACATCGAGACGTTCTGCCAGGTGAGGCCCCAAGGCGGCCGGTTCGTACGGTGGACCGACATCCGGCTGCTTCGCAGGATGGTGCGCGACAGCAAGTTCCGCAACCACGATCCGGCCCTGACCCTGGGCCACTGGCACTACGTCCGTAACTCCGAGATCAAGCACATCATCCCATACCTTCACACGGTCGATCTCACTTTCAACGGCTCGCTCCCTTACGAGCTTCCGATCTTGAAGCGCCACGTGTGGCCGTACTTCGCAAGCCTGGTCGAGAAATACAAGAATCAGCCCGAGCGTGAAGATGCAATCATCCGCTCGCAGCGCGTCTTCGACCTGCTGCAGTCGGTAGCCGAAGCGACCGAGCAGGACGAATTCCAGATCCCCGGCGACAGCCTGCTTCGCGAGTTCGTCGGCGGAAGCACGATTCCGTATTAGGGTCCGTCTCAAAATAACCCGATGAATTCGGACGCCGATGCATCCCTTCCGACTTCGTTGCTCTTCCTCGACATACCTCTGGTATGCCTCGTCATCGCGCCTTGCCGGCAGGGCGCCTC
>Ga0172371_10007674_pt1 | contig 15286 bp, 8 predicted proteins | sample Lak12m_FD_114543 | JGI IMG/M metagenome (GOLD analysis project Ga0172371, IMG submission 114543) | Freshwater microbial communities from Kabuno Bay, South-Kivu, Congo - kab_022012_12m | ecosystem: Environmental > Aquatic > Freshwater > Lake | place: Democratic Republic of the Congo: South-Kivu... | reverse complement strand
TGCTCGCGCGTTTGGGGCATCGGTCCATCCGGAGCCGCCACCACTAAAATCGCGCCATCCACTTGCGCCGCGCCTGTAATCATGTTTTTGATGTAGTCGCGGTGTCCAGGCATATCCACGTGCGCGTAATGCCGTTTTTCCGTTTGGTATTCTACATGCGCGATGTTAATCGTGATGCCGCGCGCTTTTTCTTCCGGCGCGTTGTCAATCTGGTCGTATGCTTTGAATTCTGCGTTGCCCGTCAGCCCCGCCACTTTTGTGATGGCCGCCGTGAGCGTCGTTTTGCCGTGGTCAATGTGGCCCATTGTCCCTACGTTTAGATGCGGTTTGCTGCGGTCAAACTTTTCCTTCGCCATGTCTGTACTCCTTGAAGTGTAAAAAACAAATTTATGCTTTTAAGATTTCTTCCGCCACCGACTGCGCTACAGGCGCGTAGTGGTCAAATTCCATACTAAATACGCCGCGCCCCTGTGTGGCGGAACGAAGCTGGGTGGCATAGCCGAACATTTCAGCAAGCGGCACCATCGAGCGAATGGCTTGCGCGTTACCGGGGCGAACATCCATGCCCTGAATCAAGCCGCGCCGACTGTTAATTTGCCCCATGACGTCGCCAAGATATTCTTCAGGAACAACAACTTCGACTTTCATCATCGGTTCAAGCAAAATGGGATTGCCTTTGTGAACGCCTTCCTTGAAACCGATGGAGGCGGCAAGTTTAAAGGCCATTTCGCTAGAGTCAACTTCGTGGTAAGAGCCGTCAAAGAGGACAATTTTCAAGTCCACAACGGGGTAGCCCGCCAGCACGCCACTTTCGGCTGCTTCGCGGAAACCTTTTTCAATGGGGTTAATATATTCTTTGGGAATAGAGCCGCCAACGATTTTATTTTCAAATACAATCCCACTGCCGCGTTCGCCGGGTTCCAACGAGAACACAACATGACCGTATTGCCCTTTGCCGCCGGATTGCTTGGCGTACTTGTAATTGACTTCCTTGACAGGCTTGGTGATAGATTCGCGGTAAGCAACACGCGGAGCGCCGACATTCGCTTGAACCTTGAATTCGCGCAATAAGCGGTCCACAATAATATCAAGGTGGAGTTCGCCCATACCGCGAATAACGGTTTGAGCGGTACTTTCGTCAGAATTAACGCGAAATGTTGGGTCTTCTTCCGCCAACTTGCGAAGCGCCTCGCCCATTTTTTCTTGGTCGCTAGAACTCTTTGGCTCAATGGCAATGGAAATGACGGGCTCGGGGAATTGAATACTTTCCAAGACCAACGCTTTGTTATCGCAAAGCGTATCGCCGGTAAAGCTTTCTTTGAAGCCTAATACTGCGCCAATATCGCCCGCGCGAATTTCAGTCACGTCTTCGCGGTGGTCAGCGTGCATCCGCAATAAACGTCCAATGCGTTCTTTTTTACCTTTGGTGCTATTGAGAACAGTTTGTCCCTGACTTAACACGCCGGAATACACGCGAATGTAAGCCAAGCGCCCCACATAGGGGTCTGTCACAATCTTGAAAACCAAAGCGCTCAGCGAGGAGTCGTCTTTGGTAGGAATTTCAAACTCGTTTTCTGGGTTGCCGGGTTCGCTGGCTTTAATGGAGGGGATGTCAACAGGAGAAGGCAGGTAGTCAATCACCGCGTCCAACATCGCCTGAACGCCCTTGTTCTTTAAGGAAGAACCACAGAAGACGGGAGTTGCCTTGTTAGCAATCACGCCTTTGCGTAAAGCGGCTTTTAATTCATCCACAGAGATTTCCTGCGCCTCTAAGAATTTCATGGTGAGGTCGTCATCTAACTCAGCAATTTTTTCCACCATTCGGGCGCGCGCTTCTACTGCTTGCTGCTTTAAGTCGGCAGGAATTTCAATCTGAACGGGGTCTTTCCCTAAATCATCGTCCCAAATAGTCGCCGTCATGGAAAGCAAATCCACAACGCCCTTGAAGGTTGCTTCAAAACCAATGGGAACCTGCATAGGAATAGGCTTAGCGCCTAGACGATTAATGATTGATTCAATGGTGCGCTCATAAGAAGCGCCAACACGGTCCATCTTATTAACAAAGCAAATACGCGGCACGCCGTATCGGTCTGCTTGACGCCAAACAGTTTCAGATTGCGGCTCAACGCCTTGCACAGCGTCAAAAACTACCACCCCGCCGTCCAAGACGCGCAAAGAGCGCTGAACTTCCGCGGTGAAGTCAATGTGTCCGGGCGTGTCAATAATATTAACCTGATAGCCCTTCCATTCTGCGGAAACGGCGGCGGAGACAATGGTGATTCCTCTTTCACGCTCTTGAACCATCCAGTCTGTCACAGTGGTGCCGTCATCCACAGAGCCAATGCGGTGCGTTAAACCGGTATAAAACATAATCCGCTCGGTAGTAGTTGTCTTCCCAGCGTCAATATGCGCGATAATACCTATATTTCGATACTTCTCCATCGGATACGTTCGTGCCATTAATTTCTTCCTTAAATAAAATCAAAAATTAAACGCGATAATGCGAGAAGGCGCGGTTCGCTTCCGCCATTTTATGAGTTTCATCGCGCTTGCGAATGGAAGCTCCCGTGTCGTTCGCCGCGTCAATCAATTCTGCCGCAAGCTTATCGGAAAAGGACGTGCCGGAGCGGTCTTGGGTGGAAGAAAGAATCCAGCGCAACGCAAGAGTCATACGGCGGTCAGCAGAGACTTCCATAGGAACTTGATAGGTCGCTCCACCTACGCGACGAGGACGCACTTCCATGGCTGGGCCCACATTCTTCATCGCAGCGTCAAAAATTTCCATAGGATTCTTTTCGGTGCGTTCTTTAATTAAATCCAGCGCGTCATATACAAGACGAAAGGCGGTGCTTTTTTTGCCTTTTTTCAGCACATGCTGAATCATCGTCTGCAAAGGAACGCTATTGTAGCGGGGGTCGGGAAGAATTTCCCGTTTTTCAGGTTTTGCTCTTCGCATATTGCATTCTCCTATGAATTACTTAGGACGCTTCGCGCCGTATTTGGAACGACCTTGCTTGCGGTTTTGAACGCCGCCCGTATCGAGCGAGCCGCGCACAATGTGATAGCGAACGCCGGGCAAATCTTTTACGCGACCGCCACGCACTAGGACGACAGAGTGCTCTTGCAATTGATGACCTTCGCCGGGAATGTAGGCGGTCACTTCAATGCCATTGGTTAAGCGCACGCGCGCAATTTTCCGCAATGCCGAATTCGGCTTTTTAGGCGTCATGGTGCGGACGACCGTACACACGCCGCGCTTTTGCGGCGCGCCCTTGTCTTGGCGCACGCGACGCTGCTTGAAGCTGTTCAAAGTGAACTGCAAAGCGGGCGCCTTGCTTTTGGCGTTTTTATTTTTGCGTCCTTTTCGGACCATTTGATTTACTGTAGGCACAGCAGCCTCCGTTCTAAAAATCTTGATGACGACTTGTTTATTCGCAAGAAATGAGACCATCACAAACGCGCCTGATGGCCTCATTCACTTCTTTCACTATACACTTCTGCCAGTGAGTCAAGCGGGGGTAAAGCCGCTCTAGCGATTAGGCAATGGAACGCGAGTTTATCACGCCCATCGTATTGCGTCAATGAAAAACGCTTACTTTTTTCTAAATTGATTCTCGCCTAAACTCAGTAAGCCCGTGTCATGTTTCGGGGGATGCGCCTTCTCGTCATCCTTGCCAAACTTGACCACGTCTCCGCCTTCGTTCACGGCTTCCACCGCTAGACCGAGAGATTGCAATTCCTTCACTAACACGCGGAAGGATGCAGGAATACTCGGCTCTTCAATTTGCTCGCCTTTGACAATTGCCTCATAGGTATTAACGCGCCCTTGCACGTCATCCGATTTGACAGTGAGCATTTCTTGGAGCGTGTGCGCCGCGCCATAAGCTTCCAACGCCCAAACTTCCATCTCTCCAAAGCGCTGACCGCCGAATTGCGCCTTGCCGCCCAGAGGTTGTTGCGTCACCAAACTGTAAGGTCCAGTGGAACGCGCGTGGACTTTATCTTCGACCAAGTGATGCAGTTTGAGCATGGTCATCACGCCCACGGTTACGGCTTGGTCATACGGAACGCCCGTCTTGCCATCGCGTAAAACCTGCTTGCCTAAGGTGGGCAGCGGAAGACCCAGTTCCTTGGCAAGTTCGTGCGCGGTTTCCAATATTTTATCTTCGGCGACTCTGCGGGTTAGACCATGCGCTTCCATCCATAAACGCAAGCAGGCGTTAATGGTGAGTTCATCTGTCTTCGCATCCGGGCTGGCAAGTTCTTGGTCGTCTAAAAGAATTTCTTCGGGCTTGGCGAAGCCTTTGTCGCGCATCCATTCTTTTGCAACCGCATGACGCGCATACTTCGGCTCGTTAAGTTTATATACGTCATATTTGCGCTTACCTAGCCAATGTTCAAGGTATAAATTACGAACCTCGTCGTCATCCTGAATGGTCTCCGGGTCGTATTCCTGCTCTTTGAGCCAAGCCCACGCCTGTTCGGCGGCTTCTTTCCAAGATTGGTCCATAATCCACGCGCGCGCGAGTTCGGCTTCAATTTGTTCTTCTGTCGCGCCGTCAAATACGGGGGTAATAGCGCGGAAGCCCATGCGTTTTGCCGCCCAGCCAAGGTGAATTTCCAACACTTGACCGATATTCATACGTCCGGGAACGCCCAGAGGGTTGAGGATAATATCCACCGGCGTGCCATCTTCGAGGAAGGGCATGTCTTCCACCGGCACAACCTTAGAGACCACGCCTTTGTTGCCATGCCGCCCCGCCATTTTATCTCCGGCGGTGATTTTGCGGCGCTGCGCCACCGAAACGCGCACCATCATATCCACTCCGGCGGAAAGGTCGGAGTTATCTTCGCGGGTAAAGACTTTAACATCCACCACTTTGCCGCGCTCGCCGTGCGGCATTCGCAACGAGGAGTCTTTAACGTCCCGCGATTTTTCGCCAAAGATGGCGCGCAACAAGCGCTCTTCTGGCGTCAGTTCTTTTTCGCCTTTTGGCGTAATTTTGCCAACCAAAATATCGTTTGGACCAACTTCTGCGCCAATGCGGATGATGCCGCTTTCGTCCAAGTCTTTAATCGCGTCTTCGCCTACGTTGGGAATGTCGCGGGTAATTTCTTCCGGTCCGAGTTTGGTATCGCGGGCTTCCAATTCATATTTTTCAATATGAACCGAGGTGAAGCGGTCTTCCTGCACGAGGCGCTCGGAGAGTAATATAGCGTCTTCAAAATTTCCGCCTTCCCACGAGAGGAAAGCAACCACCGGGTTTTGACCAAGAGCCAAATTGCCTTTATCGGTGGAAGAGGAGTCGGCGATAATATCGCCCTTTTTGATGACTTGTCCCTTTGCCACAGACGGACGTTGGTCAATGCAGGTGCTTTGATTGGAGCGCTGATATTTACGCAATTGATAAACGCGATTGCCGCTTTTCTTTTCTTTGATGGTGATTGTAGAGCCAGTCACCGAAACGACTTCGCCGTCCGCCTCCGCCACGACTACCTGACCGGAGTCCAGCGCGGCGTGTCCTTCCATGCCGGTAGAGACCAGCGGAACTTCAGGGCGAACCAAAGGCACAGCTTGCGCCATCATGTTTGAACCCATTAAGGCGCGGTTGGCGTCGTCATGTTCCAAAAATGGAATGAGAGCGGCGCTAATGCCCACAACTTGATGCGGAGCGACGTCCATGTAATCAATGGTTTCGGAGTTTGCGAATAAAAAGCCGGAGTGGTAACGGCAGGAAATGCGCTCGCGGGAGAATTCTTTATTTTCCGTCAGGCGCGAGTTTGCCTGCGCGATGGTGTATTTGTCTTCCGCATCCGCAGAAAGGTACATGACCTCATCGGACACAAAGGGAACAACGCTAATTTCGCCGCCGACTTTCGCCAATCTCTTTAAGGTTTTTGCGTCAATCAGCGTTCCAGATTTGAAGAGCAATTCGCCGCTTTTGGGGTCTTTGACATCCTCGCGGAGAGTGCGCCCTTCCAGACGTTCATCTTCGCAGGGCAACGCCTTGTAAACTTTTCGGTAGGGCGTTTCTATAAAACCATATTCATTTACGCGGGCAAAAGAGGCTAAGCGCCCAATTAAGCCGATGTTTGGACCTTCTGGCGTTTCAATTGGGCAAATGCGCCCATAGTGCGAGTGATGAACATCGCGCACGTCAAAGCCGGCGCGCTCGCGGCGCAAACCGCCAGGACCTAATGCGGAGAGGGTGCGCTTGTGACGCAGTTCCGCCAACGGGTTGGTTTGGTCCATGAATTGCGAGAGTTGAGACGAGCCGAAAAACTCGCGCAAAGCGGCGACCACAGGGCGGATATTAATCAACGTAACGGGCGAGAGTTGTTCCTGGTCGCGGATAGACATGCGTTCTTTGATGACGCGCTCCATGCGGCGCAGACCAATTCTTAATTTATTTTGAATCAGCTCGCCAACAGTTTTCACGCGGCGGTTGCCTAAGTGGTCAATGTCATCCGGACGTTCCGCGCCATTGTTAATCTGCATCATGCGGCGAAGCAGGCGGATAATGTCGTTCTTTGTGACCGTGCGATGAGGAATGGGAATATTGAGGTCGAGTTTTTGATTCAGTTTGTAACGACCTACCCGCTCAAGGTCGTAGTGGCGCTGGTCAAAGAGTTGCTCTTCCATAAACTGGCGCGCATTGTCCAAAGTCGCCGGGTCGCCGGGTCGCATTTTTTTGAAAAACTCAATTAATGCCTGCTCGGCAATCGGTTGCTTGGAGTCCCAATCCGGCTCCTGCTTCAACGTGGAAGCCATGAACATGCGGTCTGGGTTGTTATCTACTTCTTTGAAGATGGAGAGTATCTCTTCGTCTGAACCAGTTTTGATGGGGGAATCTTTAATGCCATCGCTTACGGCGGCAAGCGCGCGCAAAAAGACGGTGATAGGCACAGTGCGTTTGCGGTTAAATTTTAAGATGATGTAGTCTGACTTGCGGGTTTCAAATTCCATCCACGCGCCGCGGTCTGGGATGAGTTTCGCCATCGCTAACGGGCGACCTGTGGCGCGGTCTGTGGGCGCTTCAAAATAAACGCCGGGGGAACGAATGAGTTGCGAAACGACCACGCGCTCCGTTCCATTGATGATGAACGTGCCTTTATCGGTCATTTCGGGGAAATCACCGAGGAAGATGTCTTGCTTGATGGGTTCGGGCACATCTGGACCAGCAAGAAGAACAGAGACGTACAAAGGGCTGGCGTAGGTTAGGTCGCGCTCAACACACTCTTCAATGTTATGCTTGGGTTCGCCAAACCAATACTTCAACCCCCACTGCTGGGATTCTGGGCTGCGGCTTGGGAAAAATAACTTCATCCCCTTGTTATAAGACTCAATGGGCGAGACTTCGTGAAAGAGGTCTCCTAAACCGTCTTTCTTGAGTCGTTCAAACGAGTCTAGTTGAACTTCGATTAGATTGGGAAGGTCTAAATTAACGGGAATACGGGCATAGCTTTTGGTGAACAGAGACGCCATCCTTCTCTCCTGATGAATAAACACGCCGAATAAAACAAAATAAGCCGCCGATTTTGACAGCGACTAAACATTATATCGAAGCGAGTATGAAAAGTCAAGCAAAAGACAAGAAAAGAAAAAGACCCATGCGTTGCTTGACAATCTCCCTAAGTCCGTGTAGAATCGCCTTCGCTTAACCAATGAAAGACAAGCCGAGATAGCTCAGTTGGTAGAGCACGCGACTGAAAATCGCGGTGTCCCCAGTCCGATCCTGGGTCTCGGCACTTTCGACTGGCGCTATAATAGTCGAAACATGCGGGCGTAGTACAGTGGTAGTACGTCTCCTTGCCAAGGAGAAGGTCGTGGGTTCGAATCCCATCGCCCGCTCAAAGCAGAGGGTTGCGAGTTGAAAGACTTTCAGTCGCAGCCCTCCTTTTTATAGGGCGTCGTCGCCAAGTGGTAAGGCAAGGGTCTGCAAAACCCTCACTCGCGGGTTCGAATCTCGCCGACGCCTCTTCCCCTCCAAGTTTTTTAGACTTGGAGGTTTTACATTAAAATCGCAAGTGAATAACAATTCTGCGCTTTCTAAAATTTCACATTACAATGAATGTATACAAAGGAGCGTGTTGTGAAAGAGCCTATTTCTTTGCGTTCAGACGACCCCCTAATACAAAGGTTGTCTTTCAAGCCATACCGCAATATTACCCAAAGGCGCGTAAAATCGTTTAGCCCAAGCGAAAATGAACCGCAAACCAAAGAGGTGGTAACTCCATGGGGCGCAAAGCTAACAGCCAAAAAAGGGGATATGTTGATTAGCGAAGTAGATAAGCCCGAAGACGCATGGCCCATAGACGCGGATATTTTTGACAAAACCTACCTCGTCATTTCACCGGGGTTTTGCATTAAGCGCGCGGTGACTCTGCTTGCTCCCTTGACAGAGGTAACAGGCGGAGACGCAGACCAGTTGGTAACTATTTATAGTTTGGAAGGCATAGAAACTGTTCGCGCAGGCGATTTTTTTCTTGCTAAAGGCATAAAGGGGGAAATATGGGCGTATCCCAAAGAAAAAGCCGAAGAAGCAATGCGACCCGCCGAGTAGTCGGCGGGTCGTTTTTTTGCGGAGACAGGGCAGCGCTGCTAACGTTTTCTCGCCACAAAAGGTTCGCTACGAGGTTTCTTGGCGTCGCCTTCGTCAATCAATTTCTGTAAAGCAGAATCGACTGCGCGGTTAAGATACTTGGAGGGATTAATTTGTTCGATGCGTCCGCCCATCTCTCGCATTAAATCCACCATATGATTTACAAGGCGCACATCGCGGTCGCGCGAGGCGGTATTCTTTCCGTCCCATAGCGCAAGCAGGCGGATGTTATCTATGCCGTATTTAAGAGACGAGTATAAGAACCAGCGGTTATTGCGCTCGTAGGGGTCATTGCCTTCTTTGGGCGCGCCAACGCTTTCAATTTGATAGATGTCGTCCACGAGCGGGTGACTGCGAATTTTGTAGAATCTATCCACCCACTGGTCGCCCGCAATGGATACAAAACGGCGGATGTAAGATTGTTCCGGCAGGGGCAAAAAGGCTTTGACGTATAGCCCCATTTCAACGCACACTTCCGCAAAGATGATTTCGCCTCCGGCGGAAAGTCCGCCCAAAAACGCGCGGTCATCCTTTTTTGCGCCAAGTTCTTGTAGTTTGGCGCGAATTTCCTGCCGAATTTGCGCTTCTTTATCGGGAGGAAAGACGCGGGTTTCTTTGCCTTGATAGTCCACCATATAGCCGCTGAATAAAAAGCCTTTCCAGACGGTTTTTTCTTTTACAACGGGCTTTTTGTCTTTCTCGGCAGGGTGAGCGTCTTCTTCGTTTTCGCCGTCAAATTCAATGCGATTAATTTCTTCTTGCAGGGTATCCATTCCAGCGGCGACAAATTCGCGGCGTAGCCCAAGCAATTCTAACATTTTGAGCTGGCTGAGCGAGGAGGATAAATCGGACAGGTTACGGCGCGAAGCGGTTAACGCTTTGCGATAAGCGCGCACTACGCTGCTTATATTTTCCGCCACCAATGCTAGTAAATCGGCGTAGGAGACGAGAGTCCAATAGTCGAAGACTTCGCCGCGCATTTTTGATTCTAGAGCAAAGAGGAGCGCGCCGCGCAGCTCAGAAAACTCACGGCGAATGCGGGTAATGTCTGGGTCGGGGTCATTTTTATTATCAAATTTATCGGCAAGGTAAATGGCAATGGCGGAGAGCGTAAGCGCATTTACGCCCGGGTAGTAATTATTGAGGTCCACGCGAAAGCCTTGCAGGTAGATGTCAATCGCCTTAATTAACCAGTGATAGGATTTAAAGGCGGCTTTGACGCGCGCGTTTTTATCTTGAATATTTTTCCACGAGCTAATCCATGTCTCTTTGTAAATTCTGCCAAGGTAGGAGATGGACTCACTGTCGTTGGGGAAATCAGCCAGCAGCGCTTCTAATTTGACGATAGCTTCTTCGGCGCGCCCAATGCGATTAAGGTGAAAAGCTTCTTGGCGGCGAAAGGTTAAGTTGGAGGAGTTTACTTCCAACCCTTTGCGATATTGCGCGAGGGCAAGCTCATGCCGCCCTAAGTTAGCCAGCGCTTTGCCTGCTTCGCCAATGGCTTCTTCTTTGATGAGCGGGTTGCGAATCTCTTCGGTCAGCAGCAAAATGTTGCCTATCCGTTTAAGGCGCTGCGCTACGGTTACTTTTTCGCGCCATTCTTTGTATTCGCGCCAAAAGCCGGTTGCCAGCGGCGTGCGGAGCATTTTCTGTTCCGGTTCTTTCAGCCCACTGAGCAAGTTGAAGATAGGGCTGTGAATGGCGTCACGGTCAGACATCCATGTATCTTTTGCCATGCGGGCGATGGCTTGAATATCGCCTTTGATGAAGGCAGAGTCGGGGACGCCTTCTGGGGTGATGTGGTAAGGCAGCGTGCGAACATTGAAGATATCGAAGGGCATGTAGGAGCGCCCGGCTTGAATATGCACTACGCCGCGTTTGCGGAAGGCGTGACGAATGCCGAGCTCGTAATATACGTTGGCGTTATCTATGCTGAGGTCGCACAGGCATAAATCGGCGAGCAGGAGCTCTTGGAACATATCGGTCAAAATATCGCCGGAGGAGGTTTCTTCATCGGCGCGGAAGGGTTCAAAGCCCGCGTCTTCTAGCGCGGGTTTGATGAGGAATTTGTAGATGGCGTTGAAGTCGTACAGCGAGCCGTCTCCGCCTTTCTTTTTGCCAAAAGGCATGACGATGAAAGCGTGCGGGCGGACTTCCGGCAAGGCGGATTTGAAGACCTGTGTGCTTTGCGTGGCGGAGAGAATCTCGCGGGTAGAATCTGCCGAAGTGGAAGTAGAAGTAGAAGTAGAAGCGGAGTCAGATGCGGGCGCGGGCGTAGCGGGCGTGTCTGTCATGTGAGTTATCCTTTGGGTTCAAGGGTTTTGGGGTAACGCAACAGTAAGTCGTTGAGCAGGCTAGGCGGGGTTTGCGAGCCAATTTCTACTCCTGCAAATTCTTCTTGAATGGCTTGCAGCGAAGAAGCGACGCCAAATTTTTCTCTAATTTGCTCTACGGTTTTTCCAACGGCAAGGCGCATGGCGGCAAGTTCCGCTTGCACCAGTTCGGAGGAGGCTTCTTGCGCCAGCGAACCCAGCGCTTCTTTGAAGGTTTCGGAGAGCGTTTCCTCGCCAGATTTCAAACTCTCGCGCGTTTGCGAGACGACTGCGTCCGCCATTTGTTTCTTAAGGCGCGCGTCCGACTCTTTGGATTCTTTGATAACGCGGTTGATAAGGCTGGCTTCTTTTTCGAGCGAATCTTGCGAGAGCGCCTCTTGCATGGATTTGATGTATTCTACATTTTGACTCCACAGCACTTCTTCGGTGGATTGAACCATTGCATGAAATTCGGTCTGCGTTCTTTCTTCGGGTTCAAGGTTTTGCCAGTGGTCATAGACGACTGTTAACTCCATGATGACCTTGCTGTAATTGCGGATAATCTCATCTAAGTTGCGAAGTTCCTGCCACGCCAAAAAGCCCGCCGTCAGCGCGGCAGTAAAAGCCACCCACAGGCTAAAAGGTCCCTCCACCGCGCCATCCAGCGCCACTAAAAAGGCGCTGGCTCCAGCGGCGATGTAAATGAACCATAGCAGGCGCGCGCGTTCAGATTCGTATTGATTAATTTTTTTGATGTGCCATGCCAGTTGATTTTCCAGACGGTTATGATAGTACTCGTCTCCGCTGAGGTCATTAAAACCGGCGTCGCTGTACGGGTCTTGGGGGTTGTGATAAGGCGGAATTTGCCCATTATAGGGTTTAAGAATAAACTCGCCGCCCATGCCGCTGTATATGTGGCGCTGAATTTCCACCAGCCGCCTTTCTAGCCAATATTTGCGCTCTGGGCTGCCCTGCAAAATGGTGCGGAACATATAAATTTCTTTAAGAATTTCTTCGGCGCCGGCGCGAGAGATGAGCCAGTCTCCATTGGAAAAGCGCTTGCTGGTGACGCTGGCAAGGATGGAGCCGAGTATGGGCGCGGTGATTAAAACCAACTTGAGTAGAAAGCTTCCCAGAACGGGAAAGTTTGCCGGATAGGTTTCCACCAAAATGGCAAACGCGGTAGCAATGATGCCCAGCACAATAATCCAACGGCGCATACGCAAATACATTTTTGAGCGTTGCTGCGAAGCGCTGTTCAGTTGGGCGTAGCGAGTCCACGCCGTTTTTAGAATAGGAAATGCTTTAGGTTGATTTTCCATGAGGGTTCTCCCGTGCGCTAATTTGAGCCTTCGGGTAAATTTGGACAAATGAGACGGTACTCTTCGTCAAAGAAGAATTCGCGCCATTTTTCCAGACCAAAGTTTTGAGTCAGCCGCGCGCAAGCGGCAGCGGCGAGCTGGTCGCGCGTAAATTGCGGAATGTTTTGGGTGTTCCAAACGCTAACGTTTTTCAACGAAGAGACCGCCAACTGCGAACCATCCAATGAAAAAGATAGCGCGGTCACTTTGTTGATGTGTTTCAAGCGGGCAATTTCCTGCCGCCAAGTCACATTCCAGAGATAGACATAGCCGGAAGCGTCCCCGATGGCGAGAGTTTGCTTGTCGGGAGAAAACGCCAACGCGTAAACGCCTCTGGCTGTGCGAATAGGGTCGCCGCTGAGTTCAAACGCGCCGCCGTTTACGCTCCACAAATTGACGGTGGACTCTGTGCTGCCGGTGGCGAGTAAACTGCCATCCGGGCTGAATTGCGTTGCGTAGATAGAGCCGACTTGCGGCAGGTCTTTAATTTGCGTCAGGGAGGTTAAATCCCATATCAGCGTATGATTGCCTTCGTCCATGCCGAGCGCAAGATATTTGCCGTCCGGCGAAACTGAAATTTGGTCGGCAATGCCATCCACTGTAAAACTGCCGAGCCGTTCGCCATTTTGCACATTCCAAATATTGGTAACGCCGTTTTCGTCCGTAGTAATCAGCCGCTGGCTATCTGGCGTAAAGGCTGCGTCATATAACGCTGGCAAGCCTTCATGGGTGAGGATAAATTTTCGCGCGCCGTCCATACTGATTAAGATTGTGCGGTTGTATTCGGCGACATCTCCGTTGTATTCCAGCGCGGCAACCCACTGCGAATCTGGGCTTACGTCCAAACTATAAGTCAGCGCTTTGACCGTCAGAAGTTTTTCGCGTCCGTCATCCGCCTGCCCAATCTTTGCAACAGGAATTTTCCAAACGTTTTTATCGTCTGTATTGGCTATCAACCATTTTCCATCTGCGCTGAGATGCCCCTCGTGCAAATATTCCTTGAAGCGCACAACCCCGGCGCGCGCGTGAAGTTGAGAAATATCCCACAGGGTGACATTGCCGTCACGGTCGCCCACAATGAGGCGCGTAGAATCTGCGTTAAAGGCAATGGCTGTGCCAACCGCTCCCATTGAAATTTGAATCATCTGCGCGCCGCTGAATGCGTCCCAAATGCGGGCGGTGTGGTCATGGCTGGTAGAGGCAATCCACTGCCCATCCGGGCTGACGCGCACGCGGCGCGTGAAGTTATCGTGCGCCATGCGGAATTTTTCCTGCCCGCTGAGCGTATCTATCACGCGGATAAAGCCGTCATCTGAGGCGGTGGCGTACCAAGAGCTATCCGGCGAGAAAGAGGCGTATTCCACCCAATCGCCGTGCGTGATGGAATACTGTTGGCGATTGCCAGAGCCGAGCCAAAGGGCGCGCGCGGCGCTATCCGCGCCAGAGCTGACCACCCACTGCCCGTCGGGGCTAAATTCCACTTCCAACACTTCGCTGGTGTGATGCGGTCCGGCAATGGTGCGGTTGTCTTGAATGTTCCAAACGGAAACGTCTCCATTTGCCATGCCGAGCGCCATGTATTTTCCGCTATGGTCAAAGTCTATATTGCGGACTTCGGAGGGCATACGGTAGAAATATTCCTGCAAGCCTTTTTCTAGGTTGATAACGCTCACGCCTTCGGAACTGCCCACGCCCAGCCAGCGTCCATTGGGATGCGCGTTCAAATCCCAGACAATGCCATTATATTGAAAAGTATTTTTTTGCTCGCCCGTGACCGCGTCCCAAATAACAACCAAGCCGGCAGAAGAGCCTGTCGCAATGTAGCTGCCATCGCTGGTGAAGATTGCGTCATACATAGAGCCTTCCTGCTGAACGCAGAAAATTTGCGCGCCGTCTTGCCCGTTCCACAGGCAGGCTTTGCCGCCATCACCGGACGTGATGAATGTCTCGCGGTCTGGGCTGACTTGAATTTTGGAGATAGCCGCGCCGGTGTTCGCTTGGCTAATCGGCGCGGCAAGCAGGCTGAGGTTTTGGCGCAAAATATCTTCCGCGTCATATAAATCGGGAAGTTGGGTGTAGGCATCCACCGCAAGCAGCGTGCTGGTATTGAGCTCGCCCGTTTTCGATTGATAAATTTTTGCCTCAGACGCGCTGCGCCTTGCTTTGGCAATTTTTGCGTTTTCTTCGGCAATTTTCTGGTTGTCTTCGGCAACGGCTTGCTGCGTGGCGCGCGCGTGTTCATTGGCTACGGCGATGGCTTGGCTTTTGAGCGCTTCTTCTTGGCTGGCAATCGCAACGCCGCGTTGCTGAAACGCAAAGAAGCTGGCGAATACGCTTATCACTAAGGCAATAGCTATGCCTATCATCAAATTACGCTGACGTTGAACCGCCACTTTGCGGCTGACGCCAATATATTCCGCGTGCAGGGGCGTCACATCGCGCCCAGGTTTGGCAGTGGCTTCGCGCATCCAGCCTTCACCGTCTTCAAGGTCAGAGCCTAGCAGAAGATAGCTGCGGTTGCGTTCTTTTTGAATCCACTCGGTGGCGCGTTGTAACAAGCGCGTGTGACTCTGCACCCAGCCCAAATCGGTTTCAATGGCGTCCTTCAATTTTGGAACAGTCGCCTTAAAATCATCCTTTTTGGGGCGCATATACACCCAATTGGTAGAAGCCAATTTGGGGTGCATTTTTTGCCCTTTGAGCGGGTCAAGATATAAAACCGGAATGATTTTTTTGTTAAGTTTTACGCCCAGTTCCAACTCGTCCGCGCAGACTTTAGATTTTAGCGAATCGGGGCTGATGACAAAAACAAAAGCGTCCGCCGCTTCAATGGCGGCGGTAATTTCCGCCATCCAATCGGAGCTAAGCGGAATGCCCTCCCAATCCACCCAAGTGTCAATGCCCACTGCGTCCAGCCCGTCATGCAACTTACGCACAAATAATTTATTGCGGCGCGAGTAGGAAATAAATACTTTGGTCTTACGAGTCGCGTTATTCTCGCTCATAGGAG
>Ga0172371_10007673_pt1 | contig 15289 bp, 16 predicted proteins | sample Lak12m_FD_114543 | JGI IMG/M metagenome (GOLD analysis project Ga0172371, IMG submission 114543) | Freshwater microbial communities from Kabuno Bay, South-Kivu, Congo - kab_022012_12m | ecosystem: Environmental > Aquatic > Freshwater > Lake | place: Democratic Republic of the Congo: South-Kivu... | reverse complement strand
TACTCCAAACAGGCCCCGTCAGAAGAGAATTGCCGCCGAAACTCCTGCAATGTTGTGGGAAATCCTGGTCGCCCCATGCCAGAACAGTACCGCAAATTGAAACCTTAGTCAAATACGCAAGCAAATTTAAAAATAAGACGAATTGCCTCAAGAGGCGCCTCGGTTTCGAAAATTTCATAATCTTCGGATCGCAGAAGACCCTTCATGGCGTTGATTGCCGGGTTTTCCTGGTTGAATATAAGGATGTTTTTGTCCTGTTTCATACAATCACCTGTCTATTAAATTTATATAATGTTCAAATAACTTCTATTATTGCACAGCATCTGCCATGCACTGGACCCGATGCTATTATCGGAACGCATTAAAAATAACTTGAGATATCCAAAGGGATCCGAAAATGCTGCGACGGGGTTAGTGCATGCCATCAGTGGGAAGCAGAAAAAACAGGGGTTGGAACGGGCTTGTCGAAGAAATCCATTTGATGGTAAATCAGAATATTGAGGTTGACTTTACCTTGAGGTAAAACTATATAAAAACTAACTATCTAAAAAACAGGTATTTATATGGAGAAAGAATTAATTATCAATCTGCTGAAAGATTTTTTTAAGAACTGCGCCGATCAATACGGGATCGAGTGCTCCTTCCTGTACGGCTCCTGGGGCAGAGGAGCGCCACGGGAAGACTCCGATGTGGATATTGCCATTTTATTTTCTGATACAGATTCTTCAGATAATAAAACATTTGACAGCATCACGGATATTTCCCTGAGATTGACGGAAAAACTTTGTTTAGAGGCAAGTGTTCTGGTTCTTGACAGGGATTTCAAACATCCCATGCTTTATTATAACGCTATAGTACATGGCATTCCTGTTTTTGTCCGGCATTCTGATACATACCATTCACTGATACTGGAAGCGATTTATCAGATGGAAGATTTCTCTCTATTTGGAACAGATTGGCAGTTGAAAATTGCCAGGAAAAATATGGAGGCACTGACACATGCCGGATTATGAGTACGGGAAAGGCAGGGTAACTGAATCAGTTCAATTTATTTCGGAAGAAATGCGGGAATTTGAGAATGACTACGCGGCAAAGAGCTGGCAGGATTATCGTGATGATAAAAAGTTGCAGAAGCTTATGAGGAAAAGGGGTCAGCGCCCTTTTCTACGATCCAACTCTATCGCACGGTAAAAAAACCTGGATGACAGGTAATGGAACAGCTTATGGAGAGTATCCCGGTTACAGAACGAGGCTAATCCTCTTTAAAGTCTTCTGATTTAACATTATATTTTGTCAAGACATTATGAAAGTTGGTGCGATATTGTCCTGCCAATTCAGCCGCTTTCGTCACATTTCCCTTGGTCGTTTTTAGCAGATGAATAAGGTAGTCCCGCATAAATGCATTTTTAGCATCCTTGAGCGTTTGCAGTGACGCAGCAGCGGGCTCCTGCAGTTCGGGTTTTGTTAAAATAATCAACTCTTCGGTAATTATATCATGCTGCGTCATAGCAACGGCATACTCTATGGTATTTTCTAACTGCCGCACATTTCCCGGCCAGTCATACTGCATCAGTTTTTGCAAAGCCAGTGGATTGATCCCGGCAACGGTTTTCCCCATTTTCTGAGAAATTTTTTTCAAAAAATATTCAGTGAGCAGGGCAATATCTTCTTTTCTCTCCCGCAGGGGAGGAAGATAGAGCGGGATAACATGAACGCGATACAGGAGGTCTTCGCGGAACGTTCCCTTTTTTACTTCCTCCGCCAGGTCCTTATTGGTAGCAACAATAACCCGCACATCGACTTCCAGGGGCTTTTTACCGCCAATGGGATAGAATTGCCGCTCCTGCAGAACCCGCAAAAATTTTGCCTGGGTCGAAAGCGGCATATTCCCTATTTCATCCAGAAAGATGGTTCCCTCGTGAGCTTCAGTGAATAATCCCTTGGTACTTCGATGTGCACCGGTGAAGGCCCCTTTTTCATACCCGAACAGTTCACTTTCCAGCAGGGCATCGGGAATGGCCGCACAGTTTATCGCAACAAAATTCTTTTTTTCCCGCAGGCTGGCAAGGTGGACAGAGCGCGCAACCAGTTCCTTGCCGGTCCCGCTTTCTCCATAAATGCAGACCGTGGAATCAATGTGGGCGATACGGGAGACCTGCTCCAGTATCTTCAGCATCCCTTCGCTCCTGGTCACGATATTGGCAAAGTTGTAACTATTGGACAACCCCCCGTTAAGCTTTTTAATCTCGGCATCGCGCCGGCTGGTTTTAATTGCCTTTTCTATCTGGGCAAGCAGTTCCGGAGCATTAAACGGCTTACACACATACGTATACGCACCCCGCTTCACCGCATTTACCGCGCTTTCTATGCTTCCGTAGGCGGTGAGTATGATGGCGGGCATTTGGGGATTGAGCAGGTGGAGCTTTTCCATAAGCGCTACGCCATTCTGGTGGCCAAGATGCAGGTCAAGGATGGACAGATCAAACAGCTGTTCTCTGACCGCGGTTATTGCATCTGCTTCATTGGTTGCGGTAATTACTTCATAGTCTGAAGATTCAAGCCGCATTTTTATGATTTCCAGAAGATTCTTATCATCATCAACTGCCAAGATTTTTGCTGTGGACATACTGTTCCCTTAATTTGATTTATTTTTTATTTTCTGATCTATTTCAGTATCCACGGTTTCTAAATTTTCAATTATATTTTCCAGCTCATCATTTTTCATTTGTAACTCATTAATCATATTTTCCAGCTCATCATTTTTCTTTTGTAAATCATTAATTTTATTTTGTGAATCCTGCATTGTCTGCAGGGCATCTGCCCAGACCTTTGCCTGCTCTACAAAAGGGCTGGCCGGGTAATCATGTATGAGCTTTTTAAAGGTTCTGATAGATTTTTTATAAGATTTCATTCTGTCATGAGCGTAAATAAGCCCCACACTGAAAAGGGCTCCATCCTTTGGCAGGTTGCTGTCAGGCGATGATAAAATCTGCCGATTTTCAGCAAGGGCTGCTTTTAAATTATTTTGTGCAAGCAGCTGCTCAGTGCGTAACACCTGCTGATAAGCCTCACTGCATTTATTTACTGCCCCGATGGATTTGTTTGCATCCGCCGGGGATTTGTTTACTGGCGGAGCGCTCGTGCAACCGCCGCAACAAATAATAATCAGGCTGACAATACAAAGAAAAAAGTACTGCCGATCCCTGGTTGACTTTCTGCCCATACCTTACCTCCGTGAGCATCGATAATATGCTTGACTATCGAAAGACCCAGCCCGGTTCCGATATTATTATCACTCACATTACTTCCTTGATGAAATTTATCGAAAATACGCTTTAAATCTTCCGCTGCTATTCCTTCTCCCGTATCCGCTACTGATACCCCCACTCCATGCTTAAGAGGAAGGGCAATGACCTTTACGTGCCCACCGAACGGGGTGAACTTAACCGCATTACCTACGATGTTTCTGAGCACCTGTAATATCCTTTCACTGTCCATTCTTACGACGGGCAATCCGTTGTCGATTTGAGCTTCAATGGTAATATTTTTAGCTGCAGCTAATAGTTCGATTCCGTTTATAGCCTGATATATGAGCGGCGTAATATCTTCCGGAAAAAATGAATACCGCATCATGCCTGCTTCCATCTTTGAAAGATCCAGGAATGTATTAATCAGCTCAATCAGGCGGTTGCTTTCTTCTGCCATGATTGTCAGCAGTCGTTGTTGTTTATATTCAGTCTCTTTCCCGGTTTTTTCCAGCAGTAAATTTATTCCTTCTTTTATTGAGGTCAGTGGCGTGCGTAATTCATGGGACATCGACGAGAAAAAATCAGCTTTTATTTTGTCTATCTGTTTGAGATTATAGCACATCCAGTTGATAGTGGTTACCAGCTCTTTAATTTCCGGAGGCGAGAGATATTGTAAAGATAAATCTTCCGCAAAATCTCCTTCTGCAATCTTTTGAGTTTTATGTTTCACTGCCGTAAGAGGCTTTACAATCCCTCTGGTCACAAGAATGGAAATGCTTATTCCAATAATAAAAAAAAGTAGCGTTATCACAAAAAAGGCATTGCGTATCTTAGACACTTCTGTGCCCAGTTTTTTTATTCTCTTATCAGTTGTTTTTTCAGAGAGCGATCTTATTTCTTGCAGTTTATCAATTATGAGATTTACCGCGTTTTCCTTTTTTTGTTGGTACGCCTCTTGGTTATAATCATTTGCAGATGTCACGTATTTTTTTTCGTCATAAATTAATGATTGATACTGGTTGTATGTTTTTTCTATTGCCATAAGCAGATTCTCTGCTTGACTAGTATTTACTGTTGATTGCAGTTCCATAAAATATTGGGTAAATTCATTTTTGTGTTCAATAAAGCGATCATACAAAGTTGTATCTCGCGTAATGATAAATTTCTTTTCATATCGCACCTGGGACAGCAATATATCCGACAGCTTTTTTTCATAGTCTATAATTTTATTATCAATATCGAGTATAGCATTGGGAACTTCTTCAAAGTGGGTCAATCGTATTACCACATAGATGCTGACTGACAGTTGCAATAGAAATATGATAATAAATCCAATTACTAATCGCGAAAAAATAGTTAAGCGCATTTTCCTGATATATGGGTGCTTTCTAAAGATGCATGAAAAATATAATTCCAGCCACGAATTGACTCACATTCAGTTTAGGGGGACTTTAAAAACAGGATTTTCAAAGCGCTCAATGAATGTATCATGTTTTTTCTTCCCGCTGTTTAGCGTAAAATCGAATCATTAGAGGTACACTTTATTGGGGGCAGCCGCTCATGGCTGCGAGGAAAAACCTCGAACGGTCATTCAGAGCGGTGGCGAAGAATCTCTAACTGGTCGTTATTCCTCGTTTGACATAATGTTGTGGGTCCTCAACTTTGACCAGTGTAGTTTAGCGGCTCGATCTGCATTCTGCAATCTGAAATTCCCCAAACCTCCAATTTTCTCTCTCCCCGAATCTTTTCATGCTCAAAACGCCGAACTCCTACTCGCGCGACCGCAGCTTTGAAAGCAGCCGCAGAATCTCGATGTAGAGCCATATCAGGGTGACCATCAGGCCGAAGGCGGCATACCACTCCATGTATTTGGGCGCTCCGGCAGCTGCGCCGTGTTCAATGAAATCGAAATCGAGCACCAGGTTCAGCGCGGCAATTATCACGATAAAAACACTGATGCCGATGCTCAAGGGACTGTTGCCCTGTATGAAGGGCACGCTGACGCCGAAGAAGCCTATGATCATGGTAATAAAATACATCAGCGCGATTCCGCCGGTTGCGGCCACGACGCCCAGCTTGAAATTATCCGTTACCTTGATGACACCTGATTTATAGGCCATCAGAAGGCAGAACAGAGTGCCGAAGGTCAGTCCTACGGCCTGTATAACAATCCCCGGAAAGCGCGCTTCAAAGACGGCGGAGATCCCGCCAAGGAATAATCCCTCCAGCACCGCGTAGACCGGAGCGGTCGCTCCCGCCCACTCTTTTTTAAATCCCGTCACCAGGGCGACAACAAACCCGCCGATGGCGCCGCCGATCATCCACGGGGCAACAGTAGCGGGGTTGCCGCTCTCAAAAAATATTTTCCACACCCAGGCCGCGGCAATTAACGTCAGCGCAAGAAGCACCCCGGTTTTGTTGACCGTGCCCTGAATGCTCATAACCATATCTGCGGCACCGGTATATCCAATGCCGGTGAAGGTCTTATCATTCAGGGCCGGATTTGCTGTTCTCATGATGTTGTCCATAATTTTATTTCTCCTGTTGCCGTGTATTACTTTTTTTTCCAAGCAGTAATAATATACTATATTTGTACATCAGGCCACACATTTAGTCAATAAAATTATAATCATTATTGCCATATAATGTAATATAATTTAAATTTAATTAAATAATTGCCATTTTATTTTTATTAAATTAATTAACATTGGCTATTGATTTTATATTTGTTTATTTATATTATTATTAGCGAAAAAGCGGGGCAGAAATTAGCTTGATTGATAGGCAGCCACGTGAGAGAAAATTTCCTTTTATGTAATCCCGTTTCAGGACTTCCATGCCGCATCAGAGCGTACCTGCTGCTGGCGGCACTGGTCGCCGCGAGCTTTGCTTCCGGCGCGGGGGCAAAGTCCCTGCCCTGCTGGCCCATGCAGGGCAACAACCCGCAGCATACCTGTCAGTCAGCAAGCACCGGCCCCACAGCAAAGCCGGTCGTAAAATGGGTGCTGCCCGGCACGCAGTGGGGCCCGGCATACATAGCTTACGACGGCACCGTCTATCGGTATGACGCGCAGGCCAACCGGCTTCTGCACTATGACCGGGACGGGTCCCTGCTCTGGTTTCATCCTGATACGTGCCACAAATTTGCCCTGGACGAGCAGGGCCATGTGTATCTGCACGAGGGCGGCTGTTTTGGGAAAAAAGCAATTCTCAACAGCAGTGGCTTCAAGGAATGGGAGGGCAGCGAGAATTACTGGAACGGCGGTTTCGGCATCAGCATAGCAGACCGGTTAATTCACTTTCAGGAGCAGATCTATGACCGGGACGGCGCCCCTGCCGGTCCCGGCTACTGTACCTTTTATCCTGATACTATCCCGGACAGTGGAGACGGCTCGCTGGTATATCGCCAGCGCTGCAGCCGGGGCCGTGACCCGCACATAATCGACGCGCAGCAGATAGAGCGCAGCCCGGATACCGGCAGGCAGTTCTGGAAAACGCTCTGGTCCTTTCCCGGAGCGGAGCTGCGCAGTGTCGCTCCGGGCGGGCTCATCCTTGCCGTCTCTAACGGCGCGCTGCTGGCGATAAAACCTGACGGCACGCTCCAGTGGAATAAAGAAGGCCATCATACAAGCCAGCCAACCAGCATCGCGGTCACCGACAGCGGTATAATCTATGCGCTGAAAGAGGCGCCGGGAGACTATGACCGCGTGGCCTCATATGATCTGGAGGGGAATACGCGCTGGGAAATAACCGTGCCGGGCTATATCCAGACTGCCCTGGCTGCGGATGCCGCGGACAATATCTACTTTGCGACGGTTAACCCGTATGCGCTCTACGGTTACAGTGCCGGCGGCGGCGAGTTGTGGAAGCTGGACAGCCTCTGTGTGCCCACCAGTTCCTTTGAGCATATCACCATCGGTGATGACGGATGCCTGTATGTGTACAGCATGTGCGGGGGCGCCGGGAGCCTTTACTGTTTAACATCCCGGGCGCCGCTGACCGAGCTTACTTCTTTCACCGCTTCTGCCGGGAACAGCCATGCGGTGCTCCGCTGGAAGACCCGCACAGAATCAGGGAATGCCGGGTTCAACCTCTTCCGCGCTGAAGCAGCCAACGGCGCATATCGCAGGGTTAATACCGCGCTCATTCCTGCTCAGGGCTCAACCGTTGACGGGGCATCCTATGAATATGTCGATGACACGGTAAAAAACGGCACGGCCTGTTATTACCGGCTGGAGAATATTGACCTGCAGGATACTACTATTTTCCATGGACCGGTGAGCGCAACGCCGCACGTTCATTAAACCTGAGAGAGGGGAACCGTCCCGGGCCTCATCTTCTGCATGACCCTTTGCCAGCGCTTTGCGTCCAGCCTGTTCCGGCATACCGGATTGAAACCAAGCGACAGATAGAGGCTGATAGCCGGTAGGCGAAAGTCCTCGGCGGCTGCCATGGCCTCATGAAACCCGCGCTCTTCAAGCCGGCGCAGGGCGAGCAGCGTTATGATTCTTCCCAGGCCCCGGCCCTGATACGCACGGGCAACGCCCACCATATACACAAGACCTGCTTTTTTTGACCCGAGCCGCATCTGCCAGGCTGCTGCGGCAGCTGCCGGTGCGGTGCTGTCGTAGATAAGCAGCAGGTTATCCGGGTTATATTCCGGATCACCATTGAAGGTGGCGTTGAACCACGCCATGTCCGCGGCTGCCACCAGTGACTGCCGCATTACCGTGACATAATCCATTTCATAGCCGGGAGAGAGTGCCGCTGAATAATAGCCGGGAGGAGTCTTGATTGCCGGGAGCGCGCGCAGATCCGGGAGCAGCATCTGCAGGGTCGCGGGACCAATGAGTCCATCAGCCCGGTCCCGCAGCAGCGCGGCCAGAAATTCAGGAAGATATTTTTTTGCGGCAGGCGAAAGATATTTTCTTATGCGCGCTGCAGTAGCGTAGAATCTGTATAAAACCATGCTGGTAAGCGAAGACGGAATTGTCTGATACGGCCATCTTCCTCAAAACATAATAGAAGCATGGTAAATAGACAAGCATAAAATGGCGCAGAAATATCTTGAAGTTAATGCTCATTTCGGCAATAAATAGATGCTATGGATCTTTTTCTCGAAGCGCTGAAGTGGATTCTCATAGTGCTTGCGGCCGGGTTTATCGGCCAGTTTGGAAAATCCTTCAGCACCCATATAATAGATTATTTCAAAAAAAGGAGACTCCGTGGTGCATCCGGGCCGCCCGTGCCGGCCGCGGTAACCCAGGGCGAACCATTCCCTGCCGGCGCGCCGGGACAGGCAAAAACAGAAAAGAAAGCCTTAAAGGCTCAGGCAAAGCAGCAGAAGAAAGCCGCAAAAGGTTCGCCGCGGGAAATTTATTGAACGCGCTGAAAGACCGGTTATATATATAATAGAGGTAATTGCAAAAGTATTCAAGAATGGGATTGCCGCGCTTCGCTCGCAATGACAACTGGCGTCTTTGCGGTCATTGCGAGGAGCGTAGCGACGAAGCAATCACAATAAATTACATATATAAATCTGAGAATTTTGCTCTCACATTTTGTATCGTTAGGCTTCTGGTGAAAGCAGTTGCGGGCGGTGCGAGCAAAGGTTCTGGAAAAACACGCAAACATTTATTGCGAGCATTTAGCCCGAACAAATGAACCAGAAGTCTAACAATAAAATTTCAAATATCTTTGGCTTGACTTTTGCAGTTTACTCAATAGTTTAATTTTTAGCCAGAGGCACAACAGCGGAGGCTCTGATGAAACGGACAGCAACCATAAAACGAAAAACAACGGAAACCGACATCACAGTGAAATTGAATATCGATGGAGCAGGCGCCTATTGCGTTGACACTCCGGCTCCCTTTCTCAGTCACATGCTTGAGCTTACGGCAAAGCACGGCCTGTTTGATCTCACTATCACGGCCCGCGGCGACACCCAGATAGACCTGCACCATACGGTTGAGGACACCGGCATCTGCCTTGGCGAAGCAGTGCATAAGGCGCTCGGGAGTAAGCGCACGATACGGCGCTATGGCGACAAAACAGTTCCCATGGATGAATCGCTGGCGCAGGTGGCGCTGGACATCAGCGGCCGCCCGTTTCTGGCATTCAATGTTCCGCCGCTCAAGGGCAAAACCAGTACCTTTGATCTTGAGCTGGTCGAGGAGTTCTTCCATGCTTTTGTAAATAAGAGCGGCGCCACTCTGCATATCAACGTGCTGCGCGGAAAAAATTATCATCATATCATTGAAGCCATCTTCAAGGCATTCGCGCGCGCCCTTGATGAAGCCACCCAGATCGACAGGCGAGCAAGCGGCGTGCCCTCGACGAAAGGAACGCTGTAGCAGGTGGGAAGCATAATCAGCATCATCGACTACGGGATGGGCAACCTGCGCAGCGTGCAGAAGGCATTTGAAAAGACCGGCTACGAAGCGCTCATCATCCGCTCACCGCAGGAGGTGCGCGATGCCCGGGCGCTGGTGCTGCCCGGTGTGGGCGCTTTCAGGGACTGCCTGAAAAACCTTGAAGCCCTGAATCTGATCACGCCGGTTGTCAATTCCATCCGCGCCGGGAAACCGTTTCTCGGACTCTGCCTCGGTCTGCAGATACTTTTCTCTGAAAGCGAGGAATTCGGCATTACCCCCGGGCTTGATATCATCAAAGGCCGCGTGGTCCGGTTCCCTGACCGCATGGTGGAGCAGCAGGGCCCGGCAGGCAGTAGTCCCGCGCGGCTCAAGATTCCCCACATGGGCTGGAATACCGTCAGCATAAAACAGCGGCCCCCGTGTCTCGGGGACATTCCGGATGAAGCATATTTTTATTTCGTGCACTCCTACTATGTCGTGCCGCAGGACCAGGGGGTGGTTGCAACCACCACGCGCTACGGGGTTGAGTTCACCTCAAGCATCTGGAAAGACAATGTGGTTGCGTTTCAGTTTCATCCGGAAAAGAGCCAGGCGCGGGGATTAAAAATCCTCAAAACATTTGCGGAGACGGCAGCCGGGGATTAAGGACCAGGGATTAGGGTTTCGGGGTTGGCAATATACTTTTAAATTATAACAGCTTGCGTGAAAGTCATCTATGATTATTATACCGGCAATTGATCTGAAGGGCGGGCTGTGTGTGCGGCTGAGCCAGGGTGACATGGACCGGGCCACAGTTTATTCCGAAAATCCTGCCGAGATGGCTAAAACCTGGGAGTCCATGGGCGCCCGGCGCTTGCACGTGGTTGATCTCGACGGCGCAGTGTCCGGGCAGCCGAAAAACAGGGACGCTGTTGAGGCGATCGTCGCTGCGGTATCCGTTCCCGTGCAGCTTGGCGGCGGCATCCGCGACAGCGAAACCATCAAAGCATATTTCTCCTGCGGCATAGACCGGGTAATACTTGGCACCGCTGCCATAAAAGCCCCCCTCTTTCTAAAAGAGAGCTGCCGTGCCTGGCCCGAAAAAATCATTGTCGGCATCGATGCCACTGACGGCATGGTATGCATCCAGGGCTGGACAGAAAAGACCGCAATGAGCGTTGTGGAGCTGGTTAAAAAGATAGAGCAGCTGCCCCTGGCGGCAATCGTCTTTACCGATATAAAGCGGGACGGCATGCTCACCGGCCCGAATATTGAGAGTACCGCCCTTCTTGCCCGGTCCACGCATATTCCGGTCATCGCCTCCGGCGGCGTATCGCGGATGGAGGATATTGAAACGCTGCTCACGGTCGAGCAGTTCAGCATCAGCAGCGTTATTATCGGCAGGGCACTCTATACCGGAAACCTTGATCTGCGGGAGTGCATCAGAATAGCTGAAGGCAATAGGCACAAAGGCACAGAGGCAGAAGTTTAATTTATGCTGGCAAAGAGAATCATACCATGCCTTGACGTTAAAGACGGCAGGGTGGTAAAAGGCGTCAATTTTGTAAATCTGCAGGATGCTGGAGACCCGGTTGAAAACGCCAAGTTCTACGATACTGAGCTGGCGGATGAGCTGGTGTTTCTTGATATCACCGCGTCCCATGAGCGCCGCAATATCATCCTTGACGTGGTGCAGCGGACCGCAAGCGAGGTCTTCATGCCGCTCACGGTCGGCGGCGGCATCAGAACCCTTGATGACATTCGCAACCTGCTCAACGCCGGCGCGGATAAGGTGTCAATCAACACGGCAGCAGTGAAGGACCGTTCTTTTGTCAAGCAGGCGGCGGAAAAATTCGGCAGCCAGTGCATAGTGGTCGCCATAGATGCCAAACAACGAGCGCGCGGTCACGGGGAGGAGGAGCTTGCGTGGGAAGTCTTCATCCATGGCGGCAGGACCCCGACCGGCATTGATGCCGTGGAATGGGCCCGGCTTATGGAGCAACTTGGCGCCGGGGAGATTCTTCTTACCAGTATGGACCGCGACGGCACGCGGGACGGTTATGATATAGCACTCACCAGGGCCATATCCCGCGCCACCACGATTCCGGTCATAGCTTCAGGCGGCGCGGGCACTGTTGAGCACCTTTTTGCGGCACTTGCTGACGGAGAGGCTGATGCGGTGCTTGCTGCATCAATCTTTCACTACCGGCAGTACAGTGTAAAGGAAGTAAAAGAGTATCTGCAGGCTAAAGGAATTGTGGTGAGAAACTAAAAAAGGGTTCTATGGTTCAAGGATTCAAGGGGTCAAGAATAAATGCGGAATGCCCGCTGCGCCAAAGCGAAGCGCGGCGAGCAGATTGCAGAATGCGGAATAACAAAAAAGGATTTTACTATTCCGCGATCCGAATTCCGAAATCCGCATTATGTTTCACCCTGGAACCCTGGAATCCTTGAACCCTGTATTTAAAGAAAGGTTGGATTAAAATGGAACTGTTTGATCAAATCAAGTATGACAGCCAGGGTCTGGTGCCGGTAGTTATCCAGGACTGGCAGAATAGTGAAGTGCTGATGGTCGCCTACATGAACCGGGAGTCGCTCAAGACCACCCTTGAAACCGGCAAAACCCACTTCTGGAGCAGGTCGCGCCAGAAATTCTGGATGAAGGGCGAAAGCTCCGGCCACACCCAGCAGGTGAAAGAAGTATCTATTGACTGTGACGCGGACTGCGTGCTCATGAAGGTGGAGCAGATCGTTGCCGCCTGTCACACCGGCTTTCGCAGCTGCTTTTACCGCAAATGGGAATCCGGCGGACTGGTCACGGCGGGGAAAAAAATGTTTGAAGAACAGGATGTGTATAAAAAGGGCTGAGAGATGAACAGCGCTGCAAAGGCTCTTCCGCTCATTGGCATCACCATGGGCGATCCCACCGGCATCGGGCCGGAGGTGGTGATTAAGGCCCTGTCATGCGAGAAAGTATATACTCTGTGCCGGCCGGTTGTTTTTGGCGATGCCGCAATCCTGGAAAAAGAAAAAAAGGCCCTCCATTCCCCGGTTGCCGTCCAGGTCATTGAAGACCTGCAGCAGGCGGCATTCACCTGCGGGGTCATTGATCTTCTTTCCCTCTCCCGGCTCAATCCGGGCACGGCCTGCTACGGCCGACCGGATAAAGAAACCGGCGCTGCCATGGGCGAGTATATTGTCCGGGCTGTTTCCATGGCCATGAGTAAAAAAATTGCCGCCATGGTGACCGGGCCCATCAATAAAAAATCGCTGCAGGAGGGGGGCTATCCCTATCCGGGCCACACGGAAATGCTTGCCCGCCTCACTGATACGCAGGATGTGGTGATGATGCTCGCGGGAGAAAAACTTCGCGTGGTGCTGGTGACCATTCACTGCGCGCTGAGCCGGGTGCCGCAGCTGTTAAGCAAGGACAAAATCCTCAACACCATGCTCATCACCGACCATGCGCTCAAGGACTATTTCGTCCTGCCCGCACCACGCATCGCCGTGGCGTCCCTCAATCCCCATGCTGGCGAGGAATGCATGTTCGGCAGCGAAGAACAGGAAACCATAATCCCGGCCATCGCGGAGGCGCAGCAGCGGGGCGTCAATGCCAGCGGCCCGTATCCCGCTGATACGCTCTTTTACTATGCCGCGCAGGGGCGATATGACGTTGTGGTCTGCATGTACCACGACCAGGGGCTCATACCGCTGAAGCTGCTCCATTTTGAAGACGGGGTCAACATAACACTGGGGCTTCCCATCATCAGGACTTCGGTTGATCACGGCACTGCCTATGACATCGCCGGCAGGGGCATTGCCAATCCCTCAAGCCTTATCAATGCCATCACCATTGCCAGCCGCATGGCAGCAGCGCGGCAGGGCCAGTCTCAGTAACCGACACACCAGAGTTGTTGTAATCCGAATTGAGCATCTTAAAAAAAGCTGCCGGCTGTCAGCGCAGAAGCAGCTGTGCTTCCCTCTTTTGTTCTTGCTTAAAAAGGATTATATAATACGGTATCTGTTTGTCAATCAGGGCACCCTCTGAATTAAAGAAAAAATAAGCATGCCGCAGCACGACAAAATCATCATCCGTGGCGCAAAAGTCCACAACCTGAAAAACATTTCCCTTGAGGTCCCGAAGAACCGGCTCGTGGTTATAACCGGCCTGAGCGGCTCCGGCAAAACATCGCTCGCCTTTGATACCATCTATGCCGAGGGCCAGCGCCGCTACGTGGAATCGCTCTCCGCCTACGCGCGCCAGTTTTTAGAGCAGATGCAGAAGCCCGAGGTGGAATCCATCGAGGGCCTCTCTCCGGCCATATCCGTGGAGCAGAAATCAGTCAGCAAAAACCCGCGCTCAACCGTGGGCACCATCACCGAGGTGTATGACTATTTGCGGGTGCTTTTTGCCCGTGCAGGGAAACCCTTCTGCTACCAGTGCGGAAAAGAGATCAGCTCCCAGACTATCCAGGAGATGGTGGACCGGATCATGACGCTTCCTGCGGGATCGAAACTCATCATCTTTGCGCCTCTTGTGCGCGGCAGGAAGGGAGAGTTTAAAAAAGAGATCGAGCAGCTGCAAAAAGACGGTTTTGTGCGCGTGCGTATTGACGGCGCCATCCGTGAGCTGCCCGCGCCGATCCAGCTGGATAAAAATATAAACCATATCATCGAAGCGGTCATTGACCGCCTGGTGGTGAAGGCCGGCATTGAAAAGCGGCTTGCCGATTCCCTGCAGACCGCGTTGCAGCTCGGCCAGGGCATGGTAATGGTCGCGCCGGCGGATGCTGAAGAGTTCTTTTTAAATGAGCGCTCGGCCTGCGTTGACTGCGGCGTAAGCTACCCGGAGATTTCCCCCCGGACATTCTCCTTTAACAGCCCCTACGGCGCCTGCCCGGCCTGTCTCGGGCTGGGCACGAAAATGGTCTTTGACCCTGAGTTGATTGTGGCTGATCCGAAGCTGTCGATTAAAGACGGCGCCATCGTTCCCTGGGCGCGGCGCGAGTCATCCTTTTTCAAACAGATGCTTGAGGCGCTCTCACGGCACTTCCACTTTGACCTCGCCACGCCGTTCAAGGACCTGCCAAAGGCGGTGCGCGACGTGCTGCTCTACGGCTCGAAAGGCGAGAAAGTGCCGTTTCTCTACCATGACGGCGAGCGCCATTTTGAATTCAAAAAATCCTTTGAAGGGGTGATCGGCAATCTTGAGCGCCGCTACCGGGCGACGAATTCAGATGCCCTGCGAGAAGAGATTGAGGTCTACATGAACCAGCTGCCCTGCCCGGAATGCGGGGGCAAGAGGCTTCGCCGGGAAAGCCTGCACATAAAAATAAACAACACCTCGATTCACGATTTCATCTCCATGACGGTTGAGGAATCGCTTGCGTTCATCTCGCGGCTGAAGCTCTCCCGCCGGGACGCGGAAATCGCCGCACCGCTCTTGAAAGAAGTTAAAGAGCGGCTCACCTTTCTCGCCAATGTTGGGGTCGAGTATCTGAGCCTTGACCGGACTGCGGCCACCCTGTCGGGCGGCGAGTCGCAGCGCATCCGCCTGGCAACCCAGATCGGCTCCGGGCTGTCAGGAGTCCTCTATGTGCTTGACGAACCGAGCATCGGCCTGCATGCCCGCGATACCGCGCGCCTTATTGCCACACTCAAGCGCCTGCGCGATCTCGGCAACACGGT